>Ga0335072_10001077_pt1 | contig 46326 bp, 38 predicted proteins | sample Lox_Sample_21_FD_206725 | JGI IMG/M metagenome (GOLD analysis project Ga0335072, IMG submission 206725) | Soil microbial communities from Loxahatchee National Wildlife Refuge, Florida, United States - Lox_Sample_2.1 | ecosystem: Environmental > Terrestrial > Soil > Wetlands | place: USA... | reverse complement strand
CGTCTTTCTCACTCGATTATGGCGGTCAAGATAGACGAGATCGATTGGAAATTGCATGCCGAAGGTGTGAACGGCTTCACAAGGCAGTATCCAAAGGCCTTCTTCGGCAGAGAGATGGTCGCGCCCGAGCAAGCCCTTTCTGCGCTTTGGCCCTCGGTCGGCCACCTCTACGCTGCTGGCGAGAACAGCCTGGCGGGTCAGGTTCGATATCTTCAAGCGCAGATCGGGCTTTCGCTGGCGGCCTTCAGCAGAACCGCCAGCGATACAACCATTCATCCAGCGAACAAGGTCTGTCATTGTTGCGACGCACCATTATTAGCATTCGGGATCGGCAGCGTGGCGCCTCCAGCACTCGAGGAACTGTCGATGGTCAGCGGTTGCTCTGGCTTCATGCTCTGAACCAGCTTTTCCACCGGCATGGCCGCTGGAGAGCCGGGCAGTGGCTTAGCCCCTGTAACTTCCGGCCCAGGATTCGTCATTGGAATGCCCGAATTCGAAGGCAGGAATTTGTCCGCATACTTCAACGCGGGCAAAGCTGCGCCAGCGGGAATGGGATTTACAATCTCCGGCGTCACAATCACAATCAGCTCGGTGTTTGTTTTCGAGGTTGCGATTGACTGAAAGAATTTTCCCAAAATGGGAATATCGCCGAGAAATGGAACTTTCTCGAAGGTCTTGGTTGTGCGATTGTCGAGCAGTCCACCGATCACAAAGCTCTGTCCCTCTTTCAACTCAACTTCCGTATTCACTCTGCGAACATCGATGCCGGGGACAGTAAAGCCGGAAATAGTCAAGCCATTGGCGTAATCCAGCGAGCTGACCTCGGGAGCAACCTGCAGACGAATTGTATTCCGCGGCGTGATAGTGGGTATGAAGTTGAGGCGAACGCCAAACTCTTTGAACGAGATCGTGACCGCCCCTGAGCCGGTTCCGGTTGAGCCCTGCACTGTCGGATACGGGAACTGCCCGCCAGCGAGAAAACTTCCTTGCCTGCCGTTTTCGACCAACAGATTCGGCTGCGCCAGAACCTGAAGCACGTTGTTAGCCTCCAGCGCCTGGATAGTCGCACCGAGGTTGATGTCAGGTCGGAAGACAAATATGTTCAGCAAATCCGACAGAGTCGCTGTCGTCGGTGTAGCACTGCTTCCGGAACCACTCCCCGGGGTAATCGAGGGCGGAGAAAACTGCTGCGTGGTAACTGAGCCAATGGTGTTTGCCCCGCCCAGACTGAAAAGATTTATACCTAAAGATTTGTTCAGCGTCCGGTCATAGCTGGCAAAGCGCACCTTCAAAAGAATCTGCCGCTCAGGAGGCGGAACATCGACATACAAAAGATTCACAACCTTGCCTGCCGTCGATGCGATCTCAACCGCACGGTCCGAACTGGCAAGATCCTTTACTGTTCCGCGGAGGAATACGATGCCGTTTTCAAAGCTTACCTGTATGGGTTGACCGGGAAATTCCGTTCTAAGCTCGCGGCGAAGGCCTTCAAGGCGTTCGCTGGATAGGTCATAGTTGGCGCGAACTTTCACATTAAAGAACTGTCTGCCGCCGCCCTGTTCCCAAATAATCAGGCTCGTTTCTCCAATGGCTTTGCCGTCTAACATGACCTCGGACGGATTTACGGCAGAGGCTTCAGCGATATCGCCGGAAGCGAGTGCAACGCGCGTAATTGGCCGCTCAGTATCAACCAGCACTGACTTGCCCACGGCAACGTATAGATCATTTGTTGAGTCCTGACTTGCCGCTTCCGTCCCTCTGTCTGGAGGAGCTGGAACCTGGGCGTTGAGGACTGCCTCTGCATGGAATCCCAAAGACCATGCGCAGAAACCAAGGATTGCAACACCAGCTCGCGTTCTCACTGTCTTTCCTCGCCAGAGACAAACTTCTCTTCACTTCGCTTCGTGCCGTTCAGGACTTCAATCACGTAGATATTGGATGGCGCTTTATGCGATACCACGGGTCCTGTATATCTGGCTTTCGGCGCAGGATTTGTGTCGGCAAAAAGGCCGGCTGTGGCGAATCCGGGCGTATGGGTTACCTGTGTATCCAATGGATTACGCAACACAAGCTGAATGCGGGTCTGACTGCTCGCCAGGCTCAGAAGCTCTGCGTCTTCCGGAGTCACTAAGAGGTTGACCACCTGAACCTGCTGCGGCTTTCCCTCGTTGTCTTTCTGAATGTCCGTACCGGCCGACAGGACCTCGATATTCTGTAGAAGCGTCTTTACCCTTGGGCCCTCGCTCGAATTCTGATTTCCAGAGGGGGTTCCCGAGACCAGCACGTCTACGCGCATTCCAGGCGTAACGAACCCTGCGACACCCACCACCTCGTCCACCTTGACCGCGCAGGCTCTCATGCCGGGTTGAATGGTCGCTGCAAGCCCGCCGCCAGAACCGGGCGCCGCCAGCCGGCCGTCCAGAATGGGCTCACCCTGATAGAGGTCCGCGATCACTCCCCGGCCCACGGCATCTTCCTTTTTTAAAATCGCGCCCTTCGGCAGAGGACCCACCATCTCGGTGGTTGTTAAATCAGTCTCCCGAAGAATGCTTCCGATTTTGACATCGTTGGCAGCTACGATCACGCTCGTAGCCTTTGGCTGCGCCGCCGCCATAATGCGGTTGCCTACCATGCGATAGACAGCGTAGCTGCACCCGAGGGCAATAACAAAAGCAATCAGGAGAATAGTCAGTAACCTTCGATTCATTTGGCACCTGTCAAAACCAGCTATCCGCTGGTTTAGCTCCCGGGGGATATTCGCAGGTGACACACGCAATTGCGTGGCCAAAAAAATCCGAGGCGCTTATGACGCGAAATCAGGCGTTTAGGGCTAATGTGTGCTGACGATTGTGAACGTCTGTATCCACCCGATGCGCAGGTGTAGCCAGAGAGACACTCTTATTGTTGCCGACCTGCTCTTTTCAGAGACTTACAGCCCACATCCGTTGGCCGGAGAATTGCAATTGATAGGAAGAAGACTTCTAAAGGAACCGGCAATTCTGTCGCTCTGATCGTTATATTGAGTTTCGACAAGTCTGAAAATCGAGCGCTGCAGCCATAGAAAGAGGAGCTGGTGCTGTTAAGGATCGGGGAAATTACGCCATGCTGATGTCTTCCCAGACCATTACTCTATTTGGCGAAATGCCGCCATCGAAGTGGCGACCTTCCGGATTTCTCACCTCCATGTGTCTGCATGGCGTTGCAATGATGCTGCTCTACGCCGGCATGAAGCGCATGCCTAAGATCGTTGACCCTTTCTCGCAGCGATATACGGTGCGCATTTTGAACCTGCATCGGCCTGCGCCAAAGATAGAGATGGCTGCCTGGAGAGGCATTCCTCATCCCACCACCCTGAGAGCGTTCCATCATGGCATCACGCGCGGAGGCGGTCATCCGGCCCCACCATCCGGTTCTCGGCATCTTGCTGAGTTGACCCCGGCTCCACAAACGCTCCTGCAGCCAGACCTTCCACCGAACCTGGTGCTGCCGCAGCAAACTCCGATCCCCCTTGCCCTGATGTGGTCTACAGAGAATAGCCCGGCTCAAAAGATCATTCCACCTCCACCGCAGGAGGTTACCAACGCCAGTGTTCAGCCCTCTCTCGATCCACCCAACCAAGAGCTGAAACTTGCTGATCTCAGAATGTCCGCGACTGCATTCATGACGGAGATGCCGTTGCCGCCGCCGAGCACTTCGTCGCCTCTCACCGTCCGCCGGCCTGACGCGCCAAACCAGGTTCCTGAAACGGGATCGCAGCCCATCGCTCCGCCTACCCAGGCCAGGGTGATGTCGCTCTCGAACCTGCTGCTGCAGCAGGGAGCTGTTCCCTTGCCCATGATCAACGAGACTTCGCCGGCATCCGCGTCGGACGCGCTTGCTCCTGAAAGACCGGAAAGTCTGCCACAGAACGGTAGCGGGGACTCGGCCAGCAAGCAGAACGGAACCGGCGCAGGTGTGACTCCGGGCAATCAGGGTGACGCTGTCGCAACAAACGGCGCTGTAGGTCAGAATGGCGCAGGCAGTGCGGGAGCTGAAAGTGGAGCCGGCATGAGCAGCGAGCCCACAATGACCCGCATTACCCTGCCGAAGGATGGCCATTTTGGCGTCGTCATAGTAGGCTCGTCACCGGTCGAGGAGTATCCAGAAGCGTTAGGAGTTTGGACCGACAGGCTCGCCTATACCGTCTATCTGCATGTAGGTCTGCCTAAGAGCTGGATTCTGCAATACTGTCTGCCGCCTGATGCGGATGCAGCGGCTGCAGGCAGCGCGACGCGTCCCGATGCTCCCTGGCCATATGTCGTCGTCCGGCCTCACCTGGCGCCGGGAGACACCAATGGCGACGCCATCATGGTTCATGGTCTTATCAACGGCCGAGGCCAGTTTGAACATCTGGCGGTCGTCTTCCCGCAGCAATTTGCGCAGACGCAGTTCGTCCTCAGCGCGCTTCAGCAGTGGCAGTTCCGCCCAGCTACACAGAACGGGCAGGTTACATCTGTTGAAGTACTGCTAATTATTCCCAGTGAGTCTTAGTTCTGTCTTACTGCACACGATCGAGCAAGCTCTTGCCAGATCTTGGGATTTTCTGGTGAGCTTCGCAAAGCGAAAGCAGCACGGAGAAGCGCCTGGGCCTTCCCCGTACTCGCCCGGTCATCTTGACCCGGCATCTTCCCGGAGCCGTTGCAAGAACTGTTTCAGAGTTTTCTTGTCCACCAGTCTGTTGCCGTCAATGCTCTTCATGCTGTCGACATCGCTGGCACGGTGAAAGACGAACTTGAAACCAACACCATCTGCGCCTGACCGTACAACCCTGGCCAGCACTGCAATTGCATTTTCCGAGGCAGTATCTTCGGTATAGGCGATTTGCAGAGTCAGAGTGAGCAGCGTTCCCGGATACCAGCGCCTTTCAGTCAACAGGTATAGTCCGGTTGAGCTAATGTTCCGAATGTATTGTGCCGATGGAGTGGCGCTCTCTCCATCCCAGTAGTAGGTAACGAGGGGGGGCGTTACATGTCGTGGGGATCTCCAACGATCGCGAGACATGAAATACCGAATCCAATTCCTCATGATGATGTTCTGCTGATGCTATTCCCAGCTAACCCGCTTTCTCCTTCCTTCCGGTGGTGTAGATAACCTGCTCATTCAGTCGAGACTCCATTTCTTCGGGTGGACAGATAAGCAGCTGGTCTCCCGTCTGCGTCTGCGATGAATAGATCGTATGGATGGGCAGTTGTAATACGCTTGCCGCGTTCGTTCTCAATGGTGCAATGCGAAATGTTCGAAAAAATTCAATCAGATGAATGACGCGATAATCTTCGTCCAGGTAAATCAGATCGAGGGGAAAGAGCACTCCGATCGTGTGCACTCCGCTTGAGGGCACCATCCAGAGACCCTCGTCATACCTCAGCCTCAGCCTCCCGATGAGCCCCTTGAGGCGTGCGAAGGAGGTGTCGGCGCGAGTGATACTTAAGCTGAGAAAGCATTCGCGCGTTTGGTTATATACGCAATACTTCCGCTTTTCCACTACGCCTCCTTCCTTTTGGGGCCATGCGTGCCCGGTAAACGTGCGTTTATCTTGGACTCGGAATAGTTACCGAACCCGAGTCATCGTTTCGTTTTTTCGTGCGGGCAGTCATTTCCTGACCGATAACTGCGTCAGAAAACTGGGGAGGCTGTTACTCCATCATGGAATGCAAGGTGATCTTCACCTTCATGAAAGAGTACCTCCATTACACGGAGCCTCCCCTTGTGCCGCATTCTTTTTGCTCCACCGAGCGACTTTGTTCTGCCGGATTGCTGCGATTCCCTGCTACCGGTCGGATGCGCTCGATGAAGGTTTTGTACGCCGGTGTCTGCAACACCCTGCGCCATTTGCGCCTTCATTCTTAACTGGCTGCAAAAGGCTGGAATGCGGCTGATGCGGCGGCTCTGATTACTGAACTCGCGTTCTGCGGCGCTGGATCAAAATGCCCAGCACGACGACGAAGAGAACGCCGGCTACTACCCGGATCAGGGTTACACTCTCCATGTCAATCCTCCTTCCTTTCAGTGCGTAAGATACTTTTGAAACGATTCCGCCATGACGATACCGGCGGGGCCCAGGGTTACCAAAAACAACGATGGAAAGATAAAGAAGACGAGCGGAAAGACCAGCTTGACTGTAGTCTTCGCCGCTAGTTCTTCCACTTTTTGGCGACGCTGGGTTCTCAGCGTATCGGAATGAGTGCGCAAGGTTTTGGCAACACTCGTTCCAAATTTCTCCGACTGGATGAGAATGGTGACCAGATTCCGCACGCTCTCCACTCCGGTCCGTTCGGCAAGATGTTTCCAGGCATCCGCGCGGGCAATCCCAGCGCGCTGCTCCAGCACCGTAATGCTCAGCTCATCGCAGAGGGCAGGCTGAGCCCGATTCAATTCTTCGGCTGTGCGAGCCGTCGCATGATCCAGGCTCAGTCCTGCCTCAATGCAGATCACCAGCAGATCCAGCACGTCTGGCAGGCCGCGACGTATCTGCGCCTGCCGCACTTTAATTTTCCGTCCCAGCCAGAAATCCGGCCCGAGGAATCCCAGGCCCAGGGCCAGCGCATAAATGATGAACGGGTTGTAGTTGCCAATGCCGCTCACCATCACCAGCAGAGACAGGAATATAGGAATCGCCACTTTGGCTCCGTACAGGAACTTCGGCGCTGATTCAGAACGAAGACCCGCGCGCACCAGCCGCTGCTGAACAACCGAGATCTCCGCCTGGCTCTTCGGGAGAAAGCGCTCCAGGTGGCCCATCGCATCACCAATCGAGGAGCCGGTCTGCTGAATGGCGCTCTTCAGGCGCCCCTGTTTTGCCCGCGGCAAGACTACGGCGGCAAGACGCTGCATCATCGCTTCGCGATAGAACAGAAGCAGTCCGCCACTAGCGACCAGCAGGAAGATTACTAAAAATGTGACAGTCGCAAATCCCATAACTCACCCTTAAACGTCCATGCGGACGATCTTCCGGATAATCAAAGCTCCCATAATCGTCATGCTGCCTGCCGCGTAGAGAAGCTTTACGCCAATCGGGCGTTTCCACAAAAGGCTCATCGTGTCCGGATTGACCAGATACAAAGCCAGCCCAAGCACCACCGGCAGGAACGACAGAATCCAGCCGGTCATGCGTCCCTGCGCCGTGTGGACCATGATCTGGCGTCTCATCCGGAACCGCTCGCGAATCACATGGGCCACTTTGTCCAGCACCTCGGCGAGATTTCCTCCGGTTTCCTTCTGGATCAGAATCGCCGTCGCCATCATGTTCAGATCCTGCAGCGGAACTCGTGACATGAGGTTGGTCAAGGCCGTTCTCATTTCAAGGCCGTAGTTTTGCTCCTCGCAGCAAATTCGGAATTCAGTGCTGACTGGATCAGGCGATTCCTTGGCCACAAGGTCCAGGGCAGAGACGAGGCTTTGGCCAACACGCAGAGCGCTCACCATCATGTCCAGCGCTTCGGGCAATTCCTGTTCAAACTTGTTGAAGCGTCTTTTGCGTTTGTGGAGCACATAGAAAAATGGCGCAGTTCCAAGAAGCACCGCGATCAGCAAAGCCAAAATCACGTTCCGTGTCTCGACATACAACAGATATCCGGGGACCACAAAGCTGGTCACTGACATGAGAATCAGCGCGCCTGGAGTCCATTTCAGGTTTGCCTGATACAGAAGCCGGCTCAGCCGCGGCGCCAGCTCGAGCTTGAGCAGCCAGCGGTTTATCCAGGGAACAGCGCTGAACATCTCCTGCTTGCGGATATCAACGATCGGATCTTTGACAAGGCCTGGCTTCTCGGCCGCCAGAGACGATTCGAGCACGGCAAGGGTCTGCTTCGTCTCCTTGGAAACACCGACCCCGCTCCCGACGAGGACCAGCACCAGGACGACAAATACTCCCGAAAATACAAGCAGCAGCGGCAATAACATATGTATCGGCCCTTGCCTTTCTCAGTTCACTTCCATCACTCGCTCAAACATGCTTTGCGGGAACATAATGCCCGACACGCGAAGCCTTTCGAGGAACTTGGGGCGGATTTGCGTCGGCTGGAACACTCCGAGGACCTTGCCATCCGGCCCGATCCCCTTCCTTTTGAAGGCGAATATTTCGTGCATGCTGATCACGTTTTCTTCCATACCGGTGATCTCGTAAATGCTGACCACCTTGCGCGTGCCGTCGCTCATACGCGAGACCTGAACGATCACAGAAATCGCTGAGGCTATCTGCTGACGCACGGATCTTTCCGGCAGGTTCATGTTGGTCATCGCGACCATCGATTCAAGCCTGGAGAGCGCATCGCGCGGGGTATTCGCGTGGATTGTAGCCATGGAGCCTTCGTGGCCGGTATTCATGGCCTGAAGCATGTCGAAAGCTTCTTCTCCACGCACCTCACCGAGGATGATGCGATCGGGACGCATACGCAGACTGTTGATGAGCAGTTGCCGCTGACGAATGGCTCCCACGCCTTCGATGTTGGGCGGACGCGTCTCCAGCCGGACGATATTCTGCTGTGCAAGCTGCAGTTCGGCTGCGTCTTCAATGGTGACAATGCGTTCCGTCTGCGGAATGTATTGCGACAGGATGTTGAGAAAGGTCGTTTTGCCGGCGCCAGTGCCGCCCGAAATCAGGATGCTGGTGCGCGCGCGCACTGCGCCTGACAGCAGCTCCAGCATCTCCGGCGAAATGCTTTTCAGTTCAACCAGCTGGTTTGCGCCCACTGGACCGGTTCCGAAGCGCCGGATGGACAATGCGGGACCATCGAGCGCCAGCGGCGGAATGATAGCGTTCACGCGGGACCCGTCAGGCAGGCGCGCATCGACCATCGGAGAAGATTCGTCAACCCTGCGGCCTACGCGCGACACGATGCGGTCAATGACCTGCATCAGGTGACGATCATCGCGAAACGAGGCTTCGGTCCTCTGCAAAAGACCGCCGCGCTCGATAAAAACTTTATCTTTCCCATTCACCAGGATGTCGGAGATCTTCGGATCGCGGAGCAACGGCTCCAGTGGGCCGAGACCAAATACTTCATCCAGCAGATCGGCCTGAATTTTCTCCTGTTCACTGTAGTTCAGCGGCACACGCTGGTCACTGATGATCTCGTTCACCATGGCTGCCACTGCCTGGCGCGCCTGGCTGGAATTCACGCGCGACAGCTTTTCCAGATCGAGCTTTGAGATCAGCGTCCGGTGTACTTCCGTTTTGAACTTCTCAAGAATCGTATATTCCACGCTATGCCATCCGTTGGATCACAGTGAAAATCTGCATGCTTCCGCTATCAGAACAAGCCAAACTTTTTCTTCTTATCCTGGGTAAGAGGCAAACCACACGCTGTTCTGGCCATCTGCCGGATCACCTGGGATATGGGTGAATCTTCCATCGCGAGCGGCGTGGCCGTGTTCTGCGCGCGCCGTGCCGCAATATAGTCGCTGGGAATTTTCCAATGAATCTGTCTGGTCAGCGCCTTGGTGATGTTTTCTTCGTCAATACCCAGCGAGCGAGGAAGAAAACGGTTGAGCACAATTTCGAGCTCAGGAGTGCTAGTCGATGAAAAGAACTCCGAAATGACACGGTTCGAGTTGCGCAATCCGGAGATGCTGACTTGAGTAATCAGATAGACAATACTGGCGCCCTTGAAAACTGTCTTGCAGGTTGACCCGATGCTCGATCCGGCGTCGACCACAACGTAATGAAAGTCCTGTCGCGCCACGCTCAGCAATTTTTCTATGGCCTGATCTGACATAAGAACCGGCATATATCTGTCCGGCGCGGCCAGCACAAAAAGTCCCGAGCTATGTTTGGTCAAGAGCTTTTGCAGGAAGTTCGAGTCCATGCGGTCAAAGCTCTCGAGCGCATTCGCGGTTGAAAACTGGGCCGTGATCCCCAGGTCAATCGCCACATTGCCGAGCGGCAGATCGAGATCGATCAACAGAGTGCTCTCGCCGGACTCCCTGGCCAGGGTCAAAGCAAAATTGCTGGCGACCGTGGTAACTCCGGAGCCGCCCTTGGCGCTGGCGAATACGAATAACCTCCCGCCCGTTTTCTTCGAAGGCCGAACTGCTGGACGGCGAACGGAAGCTCGAACCAGCGCCTCGGCGATCGTGCTTTGCATGATCGGCGAGGTAAGAAATTCTCTCGCTCCAGCCCGCATGCAACGCACCAGCAGTTCCGAGTCCGCCTGCGCCGAATAGACCATCACGGTCGCGGGGCTGTTGCCGCAGATATTCTCCACCAGATCGAGCGCGTGTTCCGGATTGGTATCCAGTTCAATGATCATGACGTCGTAATCCGCATTCAACAGCTGCGGCAAATCATCCAGGCCGGGGTAGACCGAGAATTCCTTGGTCACGTTTGCCTGCGAGCCGGCTAGCGCGCCGGCCATCGCATTGCGGAATGTGCTTTCGGGGCCAATCAACGCTATCGATAAGACGTTGGCGCCGAGAGCATCCGGGTCCTGAGTGAAAGTCGGTATCATCACTTAGCAATTCCCTGCTTGTCACGACCATCACCGATTGAACTGCGAAGGACGCGGCGTGAAAAAGCAGTCATATCTTTATTTCAAACCTCAGCGCGAGAAGAACGAGACGAGTGTTCCAATAGCAATCGCCGGTGCGTACGGCATTTTGCGTGTCAGTGGGTTATCTAGAACCAGCTCCGGATGCGGGCGCAATCCGCGCTCTTTTATGCCGAAGAGCAGATCGCCTGTACCGCTGAATAATTCGCCGAGGAACCCTCCGCACGCAGCCCAGACCAGGGCCATAATGCCCCCGGTGATGCCCGTCAGAACCAGCGCGAGCATAAGTTGCGCTGGTCCTACCCAGGCTCCGATAGCGGCACACAGCTTTACATCCCCCATCCCCATGCCGCCCATCAAACCAAGAATCCCGAAAAGCAGCCCGCCCAACGCCAGACCACCGAGACTATGCCCAATCCCGCTCCACCCATGAAACCAACCCGATACCGCTAGCCCCGCAACCATGAAGGGGAACACCAGCCAGTTCGGAATGCGGCGGCTGCGCAGATCGGTGAACGTCGCAATGATGAGAACAATGAGCGTTGGCCACCAGGCGATTGAATGCATCAAGGACTCTTTTCTTTCCCGATTCGGGGGAGAACGCTATGAGAAAAAGCAATTCTCCATCCAAACCTCGGTTAGCCCGTGACCGCGTGAATTCAGACCCTTAGCAGATCCCCGCCGGAGCGGGTGTGCACGTTCGTTTACAGCCGCCCATGCGAGTGGAACAGCACATATACACCCATCATCTGCCCTCTTTTGGCGCCAATGCCGTGCGCAGGAATAGAAATGGCAGGTCGGAGATCGGACCAATGACAAAATCGTGGCCACCCGCGGAGACAGTGCGCAGGCTTCCGCTAGGGAGTTGGCCCATGACCTTTTTCAGATACTCCTTGTAGTCAGCACCCTGGCTGGGGAGCGGAAAAAAAACAAATTGGGAGTACGAAGCCGTGGGCAGCCCGGAGAGCAGGGTGGTGTCCCGGCCCTGCATGGCAAAGATGCGAGGGCCCTCTCTCAGCTTTACTTCCGGGCACTGCAGCGTGAGATAGCCGGGCAGGTAGTAGCCCGCATGTCGATAACCGAGGAAATGCGAGTCGAAGCCAACGATTAAGGTATTGCTCGCAGGCGCAACCTGGGGAAGCGCCGTCCGAATAGACTGCAGTTCAGTTTCGAATCGCCGGACTGACATATAGGAGCAGTAGAGGGGCGATGCAACAAAGATACAGACGTTCACTCCAGCGCAAAACGCCAGCACCCCCAGCTTAAAGGCCCTTGGCCGCGCGCTGTTTTCATACCATTCAGACATCGAGAAACCGAGCCAGATGCAGGCCGCAGGCGACAACAGTAGCAGATAGCCGCTATTGACGAATTTCAGAAAGATGAACGTGAAGAAGCAGAGCGCCGGAGCGATCCAAACAGCGGTAAAGATCTTTTTTCGCCGGTCGGCTGGTAGCGTGCGGTGCAGCCAGCGCAGTGGGGCCACCGAAGCAGCTCCAAAGACCAGAAAATAGATAAAGACAATCGTGGCCGCGCGATCAATCGAGGTGGCGGGAGAGGAGTTGAATACAGTGTCCTTCGACGGCACCGCTTGCCACAGCGAGATCAGCGCGCCGAAATACGCCTTGAATCCACCACTGGCTGACATCATCGGCAGGAACCACGCGGTAAGCGTCAGAACGAGGGCCAATATACCCAGGAACATTCCTTTCAGCTTCGTCTTGCTCAGCGAAAATAGAAAGAGCGGCCCGAGAAACAACAAAGAAGATGGCCGCACCCCGGCAGAGATCCCCAAAGCAATGGCGGCCGGCACGACATATCCATTGTTTCCGCTATACACGCGCCAGCACAGATAACCCAGGAGCGCCGAAAAGAAGGTTTCTACGCTGTAAGTCAGCGCGACTATGCCATGGAACCAAGCAAGCGGAGAGAGCAGAAAGAGAATGCTGGCAAAGCGCGCGGCCTTCTGGTCAAACCAATCCAGAGTCAGGTAATAGATAAGGATCACCACGCCGCAACTTGCAAGGATACTCAACACGACGAGCGCGAGATTGGCATCGTGGAAGAACACATTTAAGCAGCGGCCAAGACATATATAAAGGAAATAGCCGGGTGGATGTGGCTGGTGAACCCGGGGATCGAATCGACCCATCCCCAGCGCGAAATTCACCGAATCCAGGTCGTAAAGATAGTGGCTTCGAAACACAAAGCGGGTTACTGCGACAGAAAGAATGAAGAAGAGAACATCGAACTTCCGGGAACTCATGCCGGCAGTTGCTGCATCTGATGTGCCATACGTCAATGACTGACTTAGATCCGCGACAAAACCTGAATAACCCCCTTAAAGAAGTTAGTCTTTGATTTGAGCAGCGCGGGAGAGGCGAAATCTCCCCCGATAGGGTGAAGATAGCGGTTACTTTGAGCAGTATCCGCCGCGAAATTACTTCTATTTTTGGGAAAGTTACGAAAGTACTATCGACCTTCTTGATTAATTCGGATAATTATCTTAGACACACCATCTGATACCGGATATCAGGAGTGCGAGTCTCTCCATCGCTTTCTATGGGGAGCTATAAACTGTACTGACAAAAACATTTTGCATCGTGGTCCCCAAGAATCCCTCCCCCAATTGCGATGCTGCGGAACGCAGACACGACTTTATTAGTGAGTTGGCAGTTGTTCCGTTGCATCTTTAGCGCAATGTCAAGGAGCATGCTGATCCATGTTGAGGATTGGGGTTTTCTCTGAAGACCGTAAATTGCAGCCTCTTCTTTCTTCTGCCCTGGGTAAGGAATTTCAGGTTCTTCTTGAAGCACAGGAGGACGGAATCGCTCTCCTGCTCTCTAGCGAGAGCTGTGACGTCGTGATTCTCGACCTGGATTCGAATTGCAGCTCGATCGAGCAGCGACTTGCCTGGTGCCGGCGAATAGCCGAGCAGCCAATTCCATCGGTAGTGATGGCCGATGACAGCCTTCGGCCCGCTGCGATTGAGCTGGTGCAGCTTGGCGCCCACGGTTATTGTCGCAAGCCGCCTTCGGTTCGCGAACTGAAAGCGATGCTTTACCGGGCCTATGAGAACGCCTCGTTCTCGCGGGAACCTAAAGCCGCACAGAAGCATGCGGAAGACGTGGGCCATTCTGATCGAACGATCGGAAGCTCGCAGGAGATGCCCGACGGAGATCTGAGCATTGCAAAACTCGCGGTCCAGTGCGATCGCATGATCGGACACTCGCAGCCGATGCAGCAGGTCTATGATCTCGTGCATCGCGTCGCCGATCTCAACGCTTCTGTGCTCGTTACCGGTGAAAGCGGCACAGGCAAGGAGCTGATTGCGAGAGCTATCCATAACACTGGCGTCCGTTTTCGGCGTCCGTTTATTGCTGTCTCCTGCGGCGCCATTCCGGAAACGCTGATCGAGGCTGAGCTGTTCGGTCACGAAAAGGGAGCCTTCACCGGAACCGTTGGCGCTCGCGCAGGCTACCTTGAGCAGGCAGAAGACGGCACTCTGTTCCTGGACGAAATCGGCGAATTAAGCATGAATACCCAGGTGAAGCTGTTGCGCGTGCTCCAACAGCGCGAATTCAGCCGCCTGGGCAGCAGCCGTCTGATTCCCTTGCGTGCACGGCTGGTGTTTGCGACCCACCGAGACCTGGGAGAAATGGTGGCTCAGGGGAAATTCCGGCAGGACCTTTACTATCGCATCAACGTGATGCGAATTGACGCTCCCGCTTTACAGGAGCACCCGGAAGACATTCCATCGATCGCCGCGCACTTCCTCCGGCGGTATTCAGGAGAATATGAGAAGCCGATGGACGGGATCGATCCGGTGGCGATGTCCCTGCTGCAAAAATATTCGTGGCCTGGAAATGTACGAGAGTTGGAGAACGTAATTCAGCAGGCCATCATTCTTGCCCGGACCCAGTGCATTCGCGCCGAAGACCTTCCACAAAACCTCCGTGAAGAAGACATCCTCAACATCAACGACTTTCATCCGGATGGCTCATTCGAACGCCAGCTGCGCGATTACAAAATCAGGCTCGCAGCAACCGCCGTGCGTGAGCACAACGGAAACAAGACGCTGGCTGCGCGGAGTCTGTCGATCTCCCGCGCATATCTGCACCGGTTGATTCGGCTTGCCGACCAGCCGGCAGAAGAGATCCTGGTCGCACAGGACGCACAAGAATACGGAACGGCATGAGCACCGCATCCCTCACCGTCGAACAGACGGCGGGTTCAATGCGTACAGGAGCGCTGCGACGCGTTTTCTCCTTTCCGGTGATGCTGGCGAGCATTCTGGTCGTGCTGGCGACGCTGACGGTGCGCGGCCGCTTCGACGACCCGGATATGTGGTGGCACCTCAAGACCGGCGAGGTCATCTGGACGACGCACACCATCCCTGCCACCGATCTTTTTTCCTACACAGCCCGCCATCAAGCGTTTGTCCCGCAGGAATGGCTCTCCCAGGTCCTCATTTACGGCGCGTATCGCTGGGCGGGTTATCCCGGCCTGATGCTCTGGTTGTGTTTTTTCACCTCTGCCCTGCTCATCGCCGGGTACGCGTTGTGTTCACTCTATTCAGGAAATGCGAAAGTGGGCTGGGCAGGAGCAATGGTGATATGGCTCTTCGCCAGCGTCGGATACGCAGTGCGCCCGCAGATGATCGGCTATCTGCTCCTGGTGCTTGAACTCCTGGTGATTCACCTGGGACGCACAAGAAATCCACGGTGGTTCTTCTGGCTTCCGCCTCTGTTTGCACTCTGGATCAATTTTCATGCTTCGTTTTTCCTGGGAATGGGGCTGGCAGGACTCCTTTTCTTATGTTCCTTCTTCAACTTCCACCTGGGCCTGCTTGAGTCATCGCGATGGGAGCCGCACCGGCAAAAGCTTCTAGGTTTGGCCCTGATTCTCTCTGCGGCAGCGCTTTTCCTCAATCCCACGGGCCCGAAGCTGGTTTTCTATCCGCTGGATTTCATGCTGCATCTGCCCATAAACCTCAGCGCCATCGATGAATGGAAACCGCTTGCGATGAACAGTGCGCGAGGCGTTGGGTTGCTGATTGTCCTGGCGTGTATTTTTCTGTCTGTCATCATCAAGCGCTCACAGCTCTTCTGGGAGGAGTTGGTGCTACTGGCCGCAGGCACATGGTTTGCGACACATCATGAGCGAATGGCGTTCGTCTTCGGCATCCTGGCTGCGCCGGTTGTTTCCAGGCTTCTCGCAGATTCGTGGGACGGCTATAGGTCCGAGCAGGATCGCCCGTGGCCAAACGCAGTCATGATCACCGCGTCCCTGCTGATCGCCTTCTGGATGTTCCCGAATCAGCGTTCGATTGCGCAGCAGACGGAGGAATCGAGTCCGGTGAAAGCAGTCGAGTTCCTCAAAGCACACCACATTACAGGGAATATGCTGAATGAATATATCTTCGGCGGATACCTGATCTGGGCCGCGCCCGAGCACCCGGTTTTTGTGGATGGGCGCGGTGATCTCTTTGAGTTTGCAGGTGTGCTTGCCCAATATGGTGGATGGGCGACGCTGCACGATGATCCAAACGCATTATTGGACAAATACAAAGTCGATTTCTGTTTACTCGATCGTAATGCCCCAATGGCTCGCGTTATGCCGCTTCTGAAAGGCTGGAAGTCTGTGTATTCAGATGACCGATCTGTGATTTTCGTGCGAACTGCGCCGGCGAGCTAGCGTACAGCTCCAACTCGGCGGGAAAGCCAACCCTTCGACAAGGCTGAAGGAAAGAAATTCCGGATGCGTGTGCAGAGTAGAATAGCTGCACTCACATTCCCGGTCTCTTCCGCATGGCTAACCCCAAGGTTGTATTGCAACATCTCGACGAGCTTCGCGCACTCACGGCCGATGAGCAAGGCGCTCAACGGATCGCATGGTCGCCAGTCTGGCTCAAAGCCCGCGCCTGGTTTGAAGAGAAACTGAGGGCGCTGCCCGTCGAACACCACTACGACGCTGCTGGAAACCACTGGATCACGCTGGCAGGCGAATCAGAAAAGGCGCTCGTAATCGGCAGCCATCTCGATTCGGTCCCGAATGGCGGCTGGCTCGATGGCTGCCTGGGCATTCTGGCTGGTCTGGAAGTTCTCACCAGCCTTGCGAAAGAGCATAGCGGCAGTCCGCCATGCACGGTGCGCCTGGTGGACTGGACCGATGAAGAAGGCGCGCGTTTTGGACGCAGTCTCTTCGGCTCATCCGCATTTGCCGGCAGCCACACCATTGAGGCAGACCGTGTCCGCACCGATCGCGAGGGAACAACGCTCGAAGCGGTTCTCCAAAACTGCGGCATCGATGTAAATAAAATCGGCGAGGCTGGCCGCGAACAGCAAAACATAGCAGCCTATCTCGAACTCCACATCGAGCAAGGGCCCATTCTCGAAAAGGTGGGCAAACCTCTCGCTGTCGTGCAGGGCACCAAGGGAGTCGAGCGCTGGGCCGTCACATTCCACGGCCAGGAAGCGCATTCCGGCTCCACTCCCATGGAAGTACGCCGCGACGCGCTCGCCGCAGCCGCTAAACTTGCGCTCGAAATACGCCCGATCGCACGCAAGCACCCGCAATCGGTAGCGACCATGGGCAGCCTAAAGACATTCCCCGGCATCGTGACCGCCGTCGTGGGCCGGTGCGAGACTACGCTCGATATGCGCGATCTCGACGCGAGCGTTCTCGCTGGAATGCTGCACGAAGCGCGCGAGGCAAGCGAGCGTTTCGCGAAGGAAGAGCGCTGCTCCGTCGAATGGTCAAAGATCTGGTCGATCGAGCCCATCCCCTTCCATCCGGAACTCATCAAGCTCTGCGAGCAGGCAATCATCGAGACCGCAGGAGTCTCCGAGTTGCTTCCCTCCGGGCCGCTGCATGACGCAGCTGAGGTGGCGCGCATCGGCATTCCAACTGTAATGATGTTTGTGCAGTCGCTTAACGGCCTGAGCCACAATTGCTCCGAGGACACGCGCCGCGAACATATCGAGCAGGCAGTGCTGGCTCTTAACCGCCTTGCGGAGAAGACGATCCGCTGGATACTTCAGCATGAACCAGCCTGAGACCAGCCGAAATCAATGCACTGCGTCTGCTCAGACTCCCGCTTTGCAAAGAAATGTTGCATAATCAGGACTTCCGAGGCGCGTATATTCCAAGACGCACCTGGCGCTCCGGAAGCTCGTCGCATTTCAAACAACGAGAGGTTGATTGAGCGAGTCTACAAATTTCTTCGAGCAGGCCCCGGACGCGCCCGAGATCGCTGCCCGCTTCCCCGACCTGCACCCGCATTTGACAAAGTAGCGGCGCTCAGCGAGGCGAACCGCTGTCTGTACTGCTTCGACGCGCCCTGCACATCAGCCTGTCCCACACATATCGACGTGCCCCGCTTCATTAAAAAAATTGCCAGCGGCAACCTCGAAGGCTCAGCGAAAACCATCCTCGACGCGAACATCCTGGGCGCAAGCTGCGCACGCGCCTGTCCGGTCGACGTGCTTTGCGAAGGAGCCTGCGTCCTGCATCGCTACAACCGCCAACCGATCGCCATAGGCCGCCTGCAGCGCTTTGCGATCGAAGCGCTGCAAGAAAGCGGAGCGACGCTGCCCTTTACGCCGGGCGCAGATACCGGCAAGTCCGTCGCGCTCATTGGCGGCGGCCCGGCATCGCTTGCCTGCGCAGCCGAGCTTCGACGGCACGGCATCCGCGCAGAAATCTTTGACGCGCGACCGTTGCCCGGCGGGTTAAATACTTACGGCATCGCCGAATACAAACTGCCGCTGGCCGAGAGCCTGCGCGAGATCGACATGCTCGCACAGCTTGGCGTCCAGTTCCACTTCAATGTCACAGTCGATGCCCAAAAGCTCGCGCAACTCGAAGCCTCGCATGACGCAGTCTTTCTTGGCATAGGCCTGGGTGCGATCCACAAACTCGGCATCGCAGGCGAGGCGCTAGAGGGCGTCACCAATGCGCTCGATTACATCGCCGCCTACAAGAGCGGGGAAATCACATCTGCCCCGGAGCGCGTCGCTATCATTGGCGCCGGCAATACCGCCATCGATGCGGCCAATGCCGCGGTTCGCTTAGGTGCAAGCGAAGTCCACATGATCTACCGCCGGGGCCTCCAGCAGATGTCTGCCTTTGCTCACGAATACGAGCATGCCAAGCAGGAAGGAGTGAAGTTCTTGTGGCATATGAAACCGATCGGTCTCAAGGGCGCAGACAAAGTGGAAGGAATGGATCTCGCAAAGCTCGAAGCAACATCGGATGGCTCTCTCGTGCCCAGGTCCGGCGAAGAGTTCCAGATGAAAGTCGATCTCATCATTCTCGCGATCGGCCAGGCCACCCATGCAGATTCTCTGCTTGATAACAAAGTGATGATCGAGCGCGGACGTATCCTCATCGATCGCGCCACCGGCCAGACTTCAAACCCGAAGTACTTCGCCGGAGGCGACTGCACCAACGGCGGCCGCGAAGTTGTGGATGCCGTGGCGGATGGCAAGCGCGCGGGCATCGGCATCGCCGCATGGCTGGAGGGACAACATGCCAACCCTTGAAACCACCTTCGCCGGCATCCGGTGCCTCAATCCATTCTGGCTCGCCTCGGCGCCTCCTACGAACTGCGGCGAGCAGGTCATGCGGGCCTTCGACGAGGGCTGGGGTGGCGCGGTGTGGAAGACGATCGGCGAACCGATCACCAATGTGAGCTCGCGCTATTCCTCAGTTGATTGGAATGGCCAGCGCATGATGGGCCTCAACAATATTGAACTCATCAGCGACCGTCCGATAGAAGTAAACCTGCACGAGATCGCCGAAGTAAAGCGCCGCTATCCGAAGCACGCCGTCATCGCATCGCTGATGGTCGAGTCAAAGCGTCATGCGTGGCACGAGATCGTGCAGCGCGCAGAAGACGCAGGCGCCGACGGCCTCGAACTCAACTTCGGCTGTCCCCACGGCATGAGCGAGCGCGGTATGGGCTCCGCAGTAGGCCAGGTGCCGGAGTACTGTGGCCAAATCACCGAATGGGTCAAGGAAAAAGCGCGCACACCCGTCATCATCAAGCTCACGCCGAACATCAGCGACATCCGCATGCCCGCGCGCGCCGCCAAGCAAGCCGGAGCCGACGCCCTCTCCGCCATCAACACCATCAACTCCATCACGGGCATTGACCTCGACACCCTCGAACCGCGACCGAATGTCGACGGCAAGAGCTCGCATGGCGGCTACTGCGGCCCTGCGGTAAAGCCAATCGCGCTGAACATGGTGCAGCAGGTCATGGCCGATGAGCAGGCTGCGCTGCCAATGTCCGGCATCGGCGGCATTGGCTCTTGGCAGGATGCGGCCGAGTTCATCCTGCTCGGCGCAGGCACGGTGCAGGTCTGCACCGCAGTCATGCACTACGGCTATCGCATCGTGGAAGACATGAGCGACGGCCTGCTCGCCTGGATGCGCAAGAAAGGATACGAAACGCTCGACGACTTCCGCGGCCTCTCACTGCCGAATGTCACCGACTGGAAGCACCTCAACCTCAACTACAAGATCGTCGCCCGTATTCACGAAGACAAATGCATCGGCTGCGAACTTTGCTACACGGCCTGCTGGGACGGCGCGCATCAATGCATCCATCTGGATCGTGCTCTGCCTGCTCCCAATAAATCGCGCACGCCGGACATGATCGCAGCGGAGAGCCGCGGCCGCATCAGTATGACGCCAATTCCGAAGCTCGACCTGAACGGAGCCTGTGAGACTGGCCCTTACCGCACGCCGCTCTCACGCATCCCGCGCGTCGATGAAGATGAGTGCGTCGGCTGCAATCTATGCTCGCTGGTGTGCCCGGTGCCAGACTGCATCACCATGGAGCGAGTGGACGTGGGGTTGAAGCCGGAGTCGTGGGAGGAGCGTGTGAACGCCGGCCTGGTGCCGCAAGGCTCAGCCACCGGCAATCCAAACGTTTAGCGCAAACACTTTCAGCGGATGCATTATGAAGGCATAGGAGTCGAACAGGATGGGAACGCTGATCAAGAACGGCATTGTAGTCAATGCCGGCGGATCAAAGAAAATGGACGTGCTGATCGATGGCGAGAAAATCACGAAGGTCGGCGCGGACCTCAATCCAGATGGCCATAACGTCGTTGACGCAGCCGGTCTCCTTGTCATGCCCGGCGGCATCGACGTGCACACGCACCTCGACATGCCGTTCGGCGGCACCGTCTCCGCCGATGACTACACCACCGGCACGCAGGCCGCTGCTGTGGGCGGCACGACAATGCTCATCGATTTCGCGCTGCAGTCCCAGGGCCACACCATGCGCGAAGCATTCAACATGTGGCGAAAAAAATCCGATAACAAGGCCTGTATTGATTTTTCGCTGCACATGGCCGTCACTGATCTAGGCCCCGGCGACGGCGCTCAGGGACTGCGCGAAATGGAGGAGATGGTCGCCGAAGGCATCTCCAGCTTCAAGCTTTTCATGGCCTATCCCGGCGTGCTGATGATCGACGACGGCCTGATGTTCCGCGTGATGCAGAAAGCCGAGAAGCTGAACGCCCTCTGCTGCATCCATGCCGAAAACGGCAGCGCCATCGACATCGTGGTCGCGCAGATGCTCGCCGAAGGCAAGACTGCGCCGCACTACCACGCGCTGTCGCGGTCGCCCAAAGCTGAGGCAGAAGCCACGCATCGCGCCATCGCGCTTGCCGATATGGTCGGAGCCGCCGTCTACATCGTTCACCTGTCGAATGCCTACGCTCTCGACGAGCTGAAACACATGCAGAAGCGCGGCGCCAGGGCGCTGGCCGAGACCTGCACGCAATATCTCGTGCTCTCCATTGAAGACCAGATGCCGGGCAAGAGCTGGGACGAAGCCAAGTTCGTTTTCACGCCACCGCTTCGCGAAAAGTGGAACCAGGAAGTTTTATGGCAGGCGCTTAAAGACGGCTCGCTCGCCGTCGTTTCCACAGATCATTGTCCGTTCCGCTTCGCTGACCAGAAAGAGCTGGGCCGAGGCAACTTCAGCAAGATTCCCAATGGCGGCCCGGGCGTCGAAAACCGCCTGCAGGTTCTGTGGCATTACGGCGTGAATGCAGGCAGGCTCACCCCTGAGCAATTTGTCGATCTCTGCTGCACAGCGCCGGCCCGCATCTTCGGCATGGAAAAACTGAAGGGCGCCATCAAAGAAGGTCTTGACGCCGACATCCTGCTCTGGGATTCGAACAAGAACTACACCATCTCTGCCGCAACCCAGCACATGGCGACTGACTATTCCATGTTCGAAGGCTGGACTGTAAAAGGCAATGCCGCCAAGGTCTTCTCCCGCGGCGAACTGGTCGTCGACAACACATCGCAGCCTGGCAAATTTCTCGGCGCTACCGGTCGTGGACGCTTCGTGAAGCGCGAAGCCAACGCGGGAGGACTTGCTTGATTCCTTCTGCCGCTGCGACCGCAAACCCACGCGACCGGCAGCATTACGCCGCAGAGTTTGTTCCAGACGCGCATCTCTACAATGCCGATCTGGCTCCTACCGAGCCCGCACACCGGACGTGGAGCACTTACAATTACATCGCGCTCTGGTTCTCCATGTCGATGGAAGTAACGACGTACATGCTCGCGTCGTCGCTCATCGCCGGCGGCATGAACTGGAAGCAGGCGATCTTCACCATACTGCTGGGCAATCTGATCGTGCTCATCCCCATGCTGCTCAACGCGCACGCTGGAGCAAAGTATGGCATCCCGTTCCCCGTCTTCGTGCGCGCATCGTTCGGCCCTGTCGGCGCAAATATCCCCGCCATGCTGCGCGCCATTGTGGCCTGTGGATGGTTCGGCATCCAGTCGTGGCTGGGTGGCCAGGCAATTGCCGCCATGGTCGGCGTTCTTCTGCCGCAGACAACGCACATGCCCTGGGTGCTCTGGACATGTTTTCTCGGATTCTGGCTCTTAAACATGGCCGTCGTATGGCGCGGCGTCGAGTCGATTCGCTTTCTCCAGAGTTTCTCAGCGCCTTTCATGCTGCTCATCTCACTCGTCCTCCTGTTCTGGATGCTGCATAAAGCAGGCGGCTTTGGTCCAATGCTCTCAGCACCAAGCCGATTTACGACTACCAGCAGCTTCCTGCATTTCTTCTTCCCATCGCTCACTGCGATGGTTGGCTATTGGGCAACGCTCTCGCTCAATATTCCGGACTTCACACGCTACGCAAAAAATCAGGACGCGCAGATCATCGGCCAGGCATTTGGTTTGCCTGTCGCCATGGCGCTCTACTCGTTCATAGGCATCGCCGTTACATCTGCGTCGGAAGTCGTTTTCGGCGCGCCCATCTGGAGCCCAATTGCCCTGATCGGCCGCTTTCATCAACCGCTCGTCGCTTTCCTTGGACTGATCGCGCTGCTGATCGCCACGCTGAACGTGAACATTGCGGCAAATGTCGTCTCGCCATCGAACGACTTCTCCAATCTTGCGCCTCGCCTCATCAGCTTCCGCACCGGCGGCATGATCACAGGGTTCCTTGGACTCGCGATGATGCCGTGGAAGCTGATGGAGACCTTCGGCAGCTACGTCTTCGGATGGCTCGTCGGCTACTCCGGCCTGCTCGGTCCGGTCGCCGGCATCATGGTCACCGACTATTTCCTCGTTCGCGGAACAAGGCTTGACACCTACTCACTGTATCGCCGTGGCGGAATATACGAATATCGCCGCGGCCTGAACCCCTCCGCGCTGATCGCGCTTGTCATAGGTGTGGTCGCGGCACTGATCGGACGCTTTATTCCCGCCGTCGCTTTTCTGTATGACTACGCATGGTTTGTCGGCTTCTTCCTCTCCGGCGCGCTTTACTACCTGATGATGCTGTTCCAGCATAAGACAACACCCGTCGCCACCAAACAAAACGAGGCAACACTATGACTCCCAACGAAACACTGATGCAGCCATCTTCGACAGAGATGACTTCCCAGGAAGTCGTCCAGATCACGCGCGAAACCAACTACGGCACATGGCGTTTTCAAAAGGGCTGGACGCCGCTGCACATCGTCGACGCTGAAGGCTGTTACATCATCGACGCGAACGGAAAGCGCTACCTGGACTTTTCGGCGCAGTTGATGTGCATGAACCTTGGTCATAAGAACCAGGCGGTCATCGATGCCATCGCGAAGCAGGCGCAGGACCTGGCCTACATCCTGCCCGGCTACACAACTACGGCGCGCGCTGAATTGTCAAAGTTGCTGCTCGAAGTGCTACCCGAAGGCCTGAACAAGTTCTTCTTCACCACCTCTGGTACGGACGCGAATGAAGCCGCCTTCAAAATCGCGCGCATGTACACCGGCAAGACGAAGATTATCGCGCGTTATCGTTCTTACCACGGCTCGACGGCGGGATCCATCGCCGCAACCGGTGATCCGCGACGTTGGGCAATGGAACCGCGCGGCAAAGGACCTGGCATCATCTTCGGTCCTGAGGTGCACTGCTACAAGTGTCCGATCAAGCATACATATCCTGACTGTAGCATCGCCTGCGCCGATTATCTCGAACACATGATCCGCAACGAATCCGATGTGGCCGCAGTGCTGGTCGAGCCCATCGTCGGCACCAACGGCGTCATTGTCCCGCCGCCGGAATACATGCCGAAACTGCGCCGCATCTGCGATCAGGCCGGAGTCCTGCTGATTGCCGATGAAGTCATGAGCGGCTGGGGCCGCTCCGGCGAATGGTTCGCGATGAACCTCTGGAACGTCACTCCCGATATCCTCACCACCGCCAAAGGAATTACATCGGCTTACGTTCCGCTCGGCCTCTGCGCAACCTCGGAGAAGATCGGCAATTTCTTTCAAGACCACTATTTCTCTCACGGCCACACGTACGAAGCGCACCCGATGACGCTGCTCCCCGCAGTTGCCACGATCCGCGAGATGCAGCGCCTGGGCCTCGTCGAACGCGCGCGCAATTTAGCCCCCTTTGTCGAACAGAAACTGAACGCGCTCAAGGCAAACCACCGGAGCGTGGGCGATGTGCGCGGTAAAGGACTGTTCTGGGCGGTCGATCTGGTGAAGAACCAGAAGACAAAGGAACCTTTCAACACCTATGCTGACAAGGTCTCCGGCAAGCCTCTTGTCGTCGATCAGGTCGCCACCAAAACGCTCGCCGATTCCGTCATCCTGCAAGCGTGGGTCAGCCACTTCGTCATCGCGCCGCCGCTCATCATCACACAGGAAGAAATCGAGCATGGAATCAATATGCTTGACAAACATCTGCACATCGCCGATGAGCAGTGCGTCGGAGACTGACTGCGCTTCAAAAGATAAAGGCCGCTCTGAATCGAGCGGCCTTTTCTCTTTCAGTGCCTGTTACCCCAGAGTAGGCATGGTCGTATCCACGCCGGTGCGGATGCCGGTAGGCCAGCGCGCCGTCACCGTCTTCAGCCGCGTATAAAAGCGAACGCCCTCCGGCCCGTGCACCGCGTGATCGCCAAACAACGAGCGCTTCCACCCGCCAAAGCTGTGAAAGGCCATCGGCACCGGAATCGGAACGTTGATGCCCACCATGCCGGCCTGCACGCGGCGCGTAAAATCGCGCGCTGTATCACCATCGCGGGTAAACAATGAAGTGCCGTTGCCATACTCGTGTTCATTGATGAGCTGTAGCGCCGTCTCGAAGTTATTCACACGCACAACACCCAGCACAGGCCCAAAAATTTCCTCACGATAAATCCGCATCTCCGGCTTTACATGGTCAAACAAACACGCCCCGAGAAAAAATCCCTCACTCCTTGGCAGCGCGCTCTTGCGTCCGTCAACAACCAGTTCTGCGCCTTCGCTGCCTCCAAGCTCAACGTAATTGCTGACCTTCTCAAGATGCTGTTTGGTAATGAGCGGGCCTAGGTCAGCTTCGTCCTTCACGCCATCGCCCACGCGCAAATCTGCGATGCGGCTCTTCAGCTTCTCAATCAGCTTCTCCGCTGTCTGGTTTCCGACAGCGACAGCTATGCTGATCGCCATGCAGCGCTCTCCAGCCGAGCCGTATGCCGCGCCCGCCAGAGCATCCGCTGCCTGGTCAAGATCGGCATCGGGCATCACAATCATGTGGTTCTTCGCGCCGCCAAGGGCCTGCACGCGCTTCCCATGCCTCGTGCCTTCGCGGTAGACATATTCCGCAATCGGCGTCGAACCAACAAAACTCACCGCCTGAATCGTCGGATGCGCAAGTATGGCGTCAACAGCAATCTTGTCGCCGTGCACTACATTGAAGACGCCGTCGGGCAAACCAGCTTCCTTCAGCATCTCAGCCAGCAGGATGGACGAGCTCGGATCGCGCTCACTCGGCTTTAGAACAAATGTGTTTCCGCAGGCCAGCGCGATGGGGAACATCCACATCGGCACCATTGCAGGAAAATTGAATGGCGTAATCCCCACGACGACGCCGAGCGGCTGGCGCATCGACCAGCTGTCGATACCCGTACCTACTTGCTCTGTGTACTCACCCTTCAACAACTGCGGAATACCGGTGGCAAACTCCACCACCTCAAGCCCGCGAGTTGCCTCGCCTCTGGCGTCGGAAAGCACCTTGCCATGTTCTCTGTTGATGATTGCCGCAACTTCATCCAGCCGGCGCTCGAAAATTTCGCGAAAACGGAACAAGACACGAGCACGCCGCAGCGGCGGCTGCGAAGACCACTCGGGAAACGCAGCCGCAGCCGCAGCAACTGCCCTGTCTATCTCTTCCACACCCGCCAGCGGCACAAGCGCCTGGACCCGGCCCGAAGCCGGATGAAATACATCGGCAAACCGTCCCGATGAGCCTTCAACGCGAACGCCGGAAATCCAGTGAGTGAGTTGCGGCACTTCAGCCCGGGAGTCTTTCAATAAAGTTGCAGTAGACAATGCGGTAGCAGTCGACATAGCACGGTTCCTTCATAGAAGAGAATCCCATGATAGCAGGGCCGGAGAGCATTTGTGCCATCACGACGATTGATCTAACTCAACGTCGCAGGACAAATCAGCAAGCGCGCGAGCAAGGACCTCAACACCGGCGGCGATATCTTTTAGATCTGCATATTCATCAGGCCGATGGCTCACGCCATCGCGGCAGGGAATAAAAATCATGGCCACCGGCGCTATGCGCGACATGAAGAGCGAGTCATGGTAGGCGCGGCTCACAATCGGACGCGACGGAATCTTCATCTCGCTGCAGGCATTCGTAATCGCACGCAGAATGCGCGGCGATGATGCTGCCGGCGGATCCGCATTGAGCATTTCCATCTCAATTTGTATCTGCCGCCGTTGCGAAATCTCTGCCGCTGCGTCCTTGATTTCTTCAAGAATGCGATTGCGCCTTTCGCCATCCGTATCACGCAGATCAACCCCCAGCTTCACGCGACTGGGAATGCTGTTGATCGCCCCGGGATGAACCTCGCACGTCCCCACAGTCGCCACGGTGTCCACCGATCCTGAACTGCGCGCAAAACGCTCAATCGCCAGAACCAGTTCCGAGGCAGCGCAAAGTGCATCGCGCCGTCCCGGCATCAGCGCGCCTCCGGCATGACCGCCCTGCCCATGCAGCGTCAACAAAAAGCTCGCCGGAGCAGCGATATCGGTCACAATGCCGATCGGTATCTTTTCGCGTTCGAGAATCGGGCCCTGCTCAATGTGCAGTTCCATAAACGCAGAGTAAAAGGCGTCGGCCAGCCGCACACTCGCAAGGTCGCCGCTGAATCCGGCGCGCGCGCGAATTATCTCGAGAGTGTCGCCGCTGCCGTCACGCAACGTTGCATCGACAGAAGGCGGCAATGCGCCCGTAAGCAGCCTGCTGCCGATGCAGCCAACACCAAAGCGCGTGGGTTCCTCTGAGGTGAACTGAATCAGTTCGATAGAGCGCACGGGCTGAAACCAGCTTCGCTGCAAAGCGCGCATTGCCTCCAATCCGCCAAGCACGCCCACAACGCCATCGAATTTCCCCGCATGCGGAATCGCGTCGATGTGAGAACCCGTAGCAACTGCTGGCAGGTCCGGCCGCGAGCCTTCCCATCGAGCGAACATATTCCCCACGGAGTCTTCACGAACTTTGAGGCCGACCTCGACACAGCGCGCTTTCAACCATGCGCGGGCGCTAAGATCGTGTTCGCTGAATACGACGCGTGTAACGGCAGGAGGTTCGACTTCAGAAAATGCGGCGAGCGTGTCGATCTCCAAAGCAATGCGCTGCTGATCTATCTCAAGCTGCATATCACGCCAGAGGATGCCGGTTCCAATCCTTATACACAAGATACTTTGCCGGAACCTTACCAATCGCGCCAAACCACTGCGGGCAATACGGAGCCATCCAGATAAAATCTCCCGCGGTCACTGGATACCACTCGTCATCGAGCCGATAGATGCCTCCGCCCTCAAGCATCAGCAACCCATGCTCCATCACGTGAACTTCGACCATACTCAACCCCGCGCCCGGCGCGTAAGACATGGTATTCACGGCAAAATCGAATGCCATCGTATCCGGCAACAGCGAACGCACCAGCAGGTCAGAGTCTCCCATCAACGGCTGCGCAGAAACCAAAGGCTCATGCCCCACCAAAAGCGCCGGTGGATGAATGTCTTCAACAACTCGATATTCTTGCTCGATCACAGCGGCCCGCGCAGGTTGCAGGGCCCGAAACACATGCTCAGCGCCCTGCGGTATATATGCATAGTCATTTTCGACCAGCGTATAAGTCTCCGCGCCGCATTCCAGGGTCACAGTGCCATCCAGCACATATAAGAATCGCTGCGCAGCCGCTGAACCGAGCAAGCCCCCAGTCTCAAACTCGACGGAATACTGCGTAAACTTCGCGCCGTGCGCAGGCGATACATGCACGATCACGCTGCTCTTGCAGCAGCCAGGAATCTGCGTGCGGATGAATGTATCAGGCGTATGAATGAGATAGCTCGATCGCCACACGCTGCGCGTCTGCCCTAGGTTATGCAAGTCGATCGCTCTCTTTCTTTTCCAGAAATACCGCAAACTCGTCGAGAAAGTGCAGACCCATATGAACGGCCGCAGCTACGTCCACCTCCAGCACGCTCTCATCCGGATGATGGCTCACGCCGCCGGGGTTCCGCAGAAAAACCATCGCTGCAGGCATATGTTCCGCCATCACCATCGCATCATGCCCGGCTCCGCTCGTAATCCGCATGGTCTTGTAACCTGCCTGATGCACAGCCGAATCCGCCAAAGAAATCATTGTGGGATCAAGATGCACCGCAGACTGCGTATGATATTCCTCCGCCTCAACCGAAAGACCACGCCTGCTCGCGATACTCCGAGCTTCATCGAGAACTACCTTTACCGCATGACTGCGAACCGCGTCGTCCGCATGCCGCACATCAAGGCTGCAGCGCACAACCCCTGGAATCACATTCACCCCGCCCGGTTCGGCAGCAATCTGGCCTACGGTCGCGACCAGTCCGCTGAAGCTCAAGGCAGTGCGTTCAACAAAGCTCACCCACTCTGCAGCAGCAGCGAGCGCATCGCGGCGCAGTTGCATCGGCGTCGTACCAGCATGTCCGGCCCGCCCATGAAATACAAGATGGCACCTGCTTTGCCCCGCAAGCGCCTGAACAATACCCAACGCAAGGTTCCGATTTTCCAGCACCGGACCCTGCTCAATGTGGAATTCCAGGTATCCCGCAGTGCGCGGATCGAGAAGCGGATCCACTGCTTCTCGATGTGCCGCAGCGTAGCGGCTCAGCGCGTCGCCGATCGTCAATCCATCCTCGTCTTTACTTAGGAGCAACGCATCGCTCAGGCGATTCACCAGCGCGCGGCTGCCAATGAACGGCACGCCAAAGCGTGTTCCTTCTTCATCCGAGAAACCGACCACTTCAATCGCGAACGGCAGCCTGCGCCCACCCAGAGCCTCAACCAAAGCCAGCCCCATGAGCACGCCCAGCACACCGTCGTAAGCCCCGGCGTTCGGCACAGTGTCCAGATGAGAACCGATCGCCAGGCGCGGCGCATCCAGGCCAGCTTGCGATGGATAAAGAGCGCGAAGACTGCCGGCGCGGTCTACGCTCACCTCCATGCCCGCCGATTTAAGCCACGGACGCATCCGCTCATGGACCAGCTCCATCGCCGGCGAAAGAAAAGTTCGCAGTATTTCTCCGGGTTTATCGGTGCATGCAGCCAGCGCTGCGCATCGGGCCATCAGCGTTGCCGCACTGTCACGCGCTATCGCAGCACGCAGGCTGTCTCTTACCACGGTGCTCAATTCTCTCTCCGAATACAGGCTTCGATCGAGCCATGCGGCTCGTCTGTAGGGACAAAGATATGGTTTGGATTGTCCTGCCCAAAAGCCGACAGGTCTACGAGATTGCAATGCTTGTTCGGCATCTCCAATCGAATCTCTGTAATCTCAGGAGCGGTGTCTAGCGCGGCCTTCCCCATAGCATAGAGTGTCTGCTGAACTGACAGGCTGTCGTGTTCTGCAAAAGTGTTGAGCAACGCATCCGTGATACGCGCCCGCGCATCCGCGAAATCACACTCATGCAAAGCAAACCTCCACTCAGCGGTCGCCAGCGTTCCCAGCAACCGGTCATGCGTCTCCTTGAGCGTAGTCAATTTGTCCTCTATATACCCGGCAAACGCCGACTTCGCTGTCTTCAGCATCGCCATATCCGTAAAGCCGGATGTGATCGAAACTCTCCCGCCCCGCGGCAATGCAACCGTTACGGTTTCGTGAGCCGGGCCTCTCTGGATAAAAGCAGCATTATGCTCTTTGCCGCCGGCAACAATATGCTTCCAGGCAGTGGCCCGGATACCTGTTCCCGCTTCATCCACCTGAGGCTGAGTTTCCACAAAATATGTCACCAGCTCAGTGGCAAATTCTTCAATGGTCGATGCCTTCGACTCACGGGCAAGCGAATAGACCGTGTTCTTCATCGTGTCCGTCGGCAAAATACGGCTGTTGTCCCCATCCTCAAAGCACCCGGCAAAATCTCCCTTCAGCCAAACATCGACACTCCACTCAAATACATCTTGACGCTCGCCGTGACGTTCAACCTTCATGACCCGCACGCGCGACTTGCCGTATTGATTCTCACCGAGCGTAATCATTGTTCAGCCTGTCTCCTCAGCTTCCGCGGTATGTCGAATAGCTGTGTGGCGTAATCAGCAGCGGAACGTGATAATGCTCCGCTGCATTTCGCACCTGAAAAGCAATATCCACAAACGGATGAAAACTTTCGATTCCCTTACTGCGAAAGTAGGCGCGTGTTCCAAATCGCAGGCGGTAGAAGCCGCTGCGCAGGCTTTCATCCGCAGGCAGCAAATCGGCAATACGTCCCTGCAGATCGGTTTGGCGCGCGGCAACAGCACGCCATGAACCGTGTTCGTGGCGATGCAACCGCACGGCAACTCCCTCCGCCGGGAGGCCGCGCGTCAGATCGAGAACGTGCGTTGAGATTCTACTCATGTCTTATCTCTCATGCGTTTAGCCACTTTCGCAGGCGAAGTTGCGTAATCTGTCGCTGCTGCTCGACCGCCTCTCGCAATTCGGTCTGCTCATCATTCTGTAGCCGACGCTCTAAAGCTTTCAGCATTTCAGCAGCCGACTTTTCATTGGCGCAGATGAGAAAGACGCGTCCGAAGCGCTCTTCGTACACCCGATTGCCGTGCTCCAACGCAGCGCGAATCCCCGCATCTGTTGCATCGACTCCGCTCTGCTCCTGCCGCGACCATGCGGCGGACTGCCGCGTTGCCGTCTCAGCCGTCTTGCGCTCGCCAATGCGCGGATGGCTGCGGAAGGCTTCGTCCCAATCAAACTGCGTGAGCCTCAGCCAGATTGCGTCTGCACTTTGGAACAGCTCCGTCTCGTCGCTGAAAGGTCTCGCCTGTGCCAGTTCCCGCGCCCAGCGCCTGGAACTGCAGCAAGGCAGCACCTCGGTCTCAGCCGCATCCTGATCAACTGAATTCCATCTTGCTAAAACGGCATTGGCTGTCATCATTCAGGAAGCCTCGATGCAGCAAAGCTGCGAAGAAGGTCTTCAAGCAAATTAGCAGCAACACACCGCCGGTACTCCGCCGAAGAGCGAATGTCGTCAATCGGCGCAATCTCGCTTGAGAGAATCTGGCGAGCAATCGCAACCGCCTCTTCGGTCAAAGGAGAACCGAGCAGCGCTCGTTCGGTGCGGCGCAAGCGAAGCGGTGTCGGCGCTACCGCGCCTATGCCGATATGCAAAGCGTCCACGCGATCACCGAGCAATCTCCCCACGCCTGCGATGCAGACCTTGGCGATCGCCTGCGCATTTCGCGCCCCGGTCTTCTGTCCATAACTGAACCAACCGGCGAAACGTTTCTGCAGATGAATTGCAACCAACAGTTCACCCTGAGCCAGCGCAGTCCTCTTATAGCCAAGATGAAAATCAGCGTATGGCATCCGCCGCGAGCCGCGCGCAGAGATCAGTTCCACTTCCGCCTCATACGCCAATAATGCCGGAGGCGAATCCGCTGCCGGTGAGGCATTTACGATGTTTCCCGCAATCGTTGCCCGGTTCTGATTCGCAATCCCGCCGGTCCACGACGCAGCCTGTGCCAGCAAAGGAAAATGCTTTCGAATGCTCGCGTGCTCGCGCAGCTGGGCGAAGGTGCATCCACCGCCAATGGTAAGCGTTTCAGGGGTTTCACTGATTCGGCGAAGCTCCGCCACGTCCCAGAGATTCACGAGACGCCGCGCGCCAAGTCTGCCGGCGCTGTACTGCACCATCACCTCCGTACCGCCAGCCACCGGGAGCCACTCACCAGGCTCGCGATGCAGCAGATCCAGTACGCCCGCAAGACTCCCGGGAGAGACAAAGTCGTATTCCGCCGGACATGACCTCATCTGAGCCGTCCCAGCTCCGCAGCCTTTTCCACTGCTTCAAAGATGCGCATGTAGCCCGTACAGCGGCAGAGATTGCCGTTCAGTCCTTCGCGAATCTGCTCGGTATTCGGCTGCGAATGTTTCTTCAGCAGATGCACAGTAGCCACGATCATCCCCGGAGTGCACATGCCGCACTGCGCGCCGCCGCACTCAAGGAATGCCTGCTGCGCCGGGTGCAGGCGTTCCCCGTCGGCGACGCCCTCAATCGTAACAATCTCAGTTCCATTTGCCTGTGCGATGGGAACCAGGCAGCTATTCACCAGGTCCCCATTGATCAGCACGCTGCAGGCGCCGCATTCCCCCTCGCCGCAGCCCTCCTTCGTTCCCGTCAGGCCGAGATCATCGCGCAACACATCGAGCAACCTCTCCATTGGATACGCTTCCAGCGTCCGCAGTTCGCCATTCACACGTATTGAAAAAGTTTGGCGGATCATACAGCTACAGCCCCTACGGAAACAGCCTGGCGCAGGCGCAGGCAGATATCCTCCGGCATTAGAGGAATAGAGTTGAAGTCTGCACCAGTGGCGTGCGAAACAGCATTCAGAATCGCTGGCGCTGGCCCATCCATCGGCAGCTCGCCAATGCCTTTCGCGCCATAGGCGCCGTGAGCAAAAGGCAACTCCTCAAAACAAACACGGATAGGCGGAATGTCCTGCGTCGTCGGAATGATGTAGTTCGTCATCTGCCCATTCGCCATGCGGCCGCGCTGCCATTCAACTTTTTCGTAGAGCGCATAGCCAATGCCCTGCGCAACGCCGCCTTCGATTTGTCCGGTGGCAAGCACAGGATTCAATACGTGCCCTACCTCCTGCACTGCGACAAAGTCATCCACGGTAACGCCGTAGGTGATCATGTCTACGGTCACTTCCGCGACATAAACAGCCCACGCAAACGCCGGATATGCTTCCCCGCGATACTTCTCGTCGTCCCAGTAAACATCGGGCGGAGCTTCATAGCGGCTGTTCGAGCGTAACGCGCCATATTTTGCAACGTGCTCCCTGGCCGCTTCGCAGAATTCTTTTGTGGTCCAGCTTTCGCCAAGAAGACCACTGGTTTGCAAAGTCTGTTTCAATCCAAGTGCGGCAGAATGCACCAGCTTGCCTACGATCATCGTTGTACGGGACGCCACTGTCGGCCCCGTATTCGGAACTACGCTCGTGTCCGGCTGCGCCATCTCCACCGCATCGTAGTCAACCCCCAAAGCCTCGGCTGCAATCTGGCAAAGAATGGTGTTCGTTCCCTGCCCGAATTCAGTGCTTGAAACCAATACGCGCAGTTTTCCATCGGCGGTGGCGTCCATGGCCGCAACGGATTTCAGATTGCGTTCGCCCGAACCTGTAAATCCTGAGCCATGCAGGAAAGCTGCAAAGCCGATTCCCTTTTTCTTCCTGGCGCCGGCATTCTTGCGATCAAAACGTTCACGCTTCGCATGGTAATCAGAAAGTGTAAGCGCGCGCGAAAGCAGGTGATTCAGGTCAACCGGTTCCCGGATCTCCTGCCCGGTGCTGGTCGTCAAACCCTGCCGCAGAAAATTCTTCCGGCGCAGCTCATCCGGCCGCAGACCAATAGCCTGCGCCACTCGAACCATGTGACGCTCAATGGCAAAAAGGCTCTGTGGCGCGCCGAAGCCCCGAAACGCTCCATGCGGTGGACAATTGGTCGCAAAGGCTTTTGACCGCACGCGAATATTCGGCCAGCAGTACGGCCCGCCGGCATGAATCGTCCCACGCGAAAGCACCGTGGACGAGAGCGTCGAGTACGCGCCACCGTCGAGCGCGAAATCAATGTCGGCGGCGAGCAGCTTGCCGTCTTTTGTAACCGCAGTGCGGATGCGCGTGCGCGAGGGGTGTCTTTTGGTAGTGGCAACCATGTCCTCCATACGGTCGTACATGATCTTCACCGCACGTCCAGACTTCATCGCCAGCAGCGCGGCATGCGCTCCAATCATCGAAGGATAGTCTTCCTTGCCGCCAAAAGCCCCGCCGGTCTCAACCTGGATAATGCGAACTCGATCCTCAGGCAATCCCGTCAAACTCACGAGCGATTTATGCACGTAGAAGGGACACTGCATCGATCCCCAGATCGTGAGCCCTTCATCGGCTGCATATACCGCAATCACGCCGTTGTTTTCAATATAGAGATGCTCCTGCGCGCCCGTCGTGTACTCGCCTTCAACGATAAAGTCGGCATGCTCCCAAGCCGCATCCACATCGCCCTTATTGATAAGAAATTTCTTGAAGACGTTGTCTTCGCCCCAGACAATCGCATCGCCGCGCTCACTTTCTTCAATGGAGTGAACAGAAGGCAGCGGCTCATATTCGATGTGCACCGCAGCCACGGCTCGTGGCAGGAGATGACGGTCAGGATGCGCGAGAAGCACAATCGGCTCCTCAGGGTGGTTGACAAACTCGCTGGCAAGGCAAGGCCAGTCTTTATTGATCAACGCAATGACATTTTCTCCGGGAATGTCCTTCGCACCAACGATGGTGAACTCATCCCATGGAATACCTTCACCAAATTCAATTTTCAAAATGCGTCCGCGCGGAATACTGCTTCGCACCGTAGCGCCGTAGATCATGCCGGAAAGCGCGATGTCGTCGATATATCGTGCTGCGCCTCGGACCTTCGCCATACCTTCTTTGCGAAGCACCGGCGTCCCGACTATTCGCTCCTTCCGCAAGTCTTCTCCCAAATGCCGAATGGCTCGCCGCCAGATCTTGAGAAACTAATGGAAAGCCTCTGCTGAAATTTCCTTATGTTACTACGCCTTGGCCGCGGTCCCAAGAGTTTCCGCCCACCGTTTGGTGCGAAGCCGGCTGGGTATGTGTAGGATGGCGGACTTTCAATGCACTTCATCGCCTTCGCAGGTATCGGCAAACCGTCCGTCTTCGAAAGCCAGCTTTCCACGCACATACGTTGCAATCACTCGTCCTCGCAGCCTTTCACCCACATAAGGAGAGATCGCATGCCGGGTATGCAATGCTTCTTCCATGACAGTATTCTCGGCATCGGAATCGAAGATCACGAAATCCGCATCGCACCCTTCAGCAATCGCGCCCTTGCGATGATCAAAACCCGCAAGCGCCGCAGGCCTGGCGCTCATCCAGCGCGCAAGGTCGTCCAGCGTGAAGTCTCGGCTTTGCATGCCGCTCCAGACCACAGGCAGCGCAATCGAGAGGCTGGCAATGCCACCCCAGGCCGTCTTGAAGTTCCCTTCATCCAGCCGCTTCCATGCCGGTGGGCAGGGCGAATGGTCTGTAGCAAGCAGGTCAATAATCCCTTCGCGCAATGCCTCCCACAGTGCCTCGCGATTCTCAGTGTTGCGTATCGGCGGCGCGCACTTATGCAGCGTGCTGCCATCGGGAATTTCTTCAGCGGCAAAGTGAAGATAATGCGGACATGTCTCAACTGTAACCGCGATGCCCTTTTCCCGCGCTCTGCGCAGGTCAGGAATGGCCTTGGCCGTAGCCAGATGAACAATATGCAGCCGGAATCCATATTCCTCGGATAAGCGCAGCATCAGGCGAATTGCCGCAACCTCCGCCTCGTCCGGACGCGACGCGAGCCATGAGGCGTAGCGCCGCCAATTCGCTCCGGAAAGCGCCTCAGCCGCCAATTCGATTGGCCCCGGCAATTCTGCGTGCGTCAGCAAAGGCAACCCGGTCCGTGCCAGATGCGGAGCAGCGGCCCGCAGTTCCGGCTCATCCACGCGCGCAAAGCCATCGATACCCGGCTCGGCGAGAAAGCACTTGAAGCCGCGAACTCCAGCAACCGCCAACGGTTCTATGTGCAAGGCGTTGTGTTCGGAGACGCCGCCCCACGCAGCCCAGTCCACCATGCACTTTTCCTGCGCCGCCGCGCGCTTGGTTTCAAGCGCGGCAACGGTTGTCGTCGCTGGCAGACAGTTCAACGGCATGTCAATCAGAGTCGTAAACCCGCCTGCCGCCGCTGCGTGGGTCGCTGTCTCGAAACCTTCCCACTCAGTCCTGCCTGGCTCATTGATGTGCGTGTGGGCGTCAACCAATCCCGGCAGTAAAACATGCTTACCGCAATCGACAATCGAACAGCCTGGCGGAATTTCACCTTGATCGCACAAGCAGGTGATCTTCCCAAGCTCGACAATCACTGCCGCCGATCGAACGCCGGCAGGCGTCACCACGCGCTGTGAGACAAATGCCTGTGCCATGACCTCGATACTCTCACTCTTGTCAGAACCCGCAAAAAAAGCGCCCTGCACTCAGGTGGAACTTCCCCAACCACCACCGCCCGGAGTCTCTACGCGAATGACATCTCCTTTGACAGCGCTCAGGCTGCATTTCCCCGGAATCCGTTCGGCATTGCCATCATGCAGGACAGAAACGCATCCCGGCATTCCATCCGATCCTCCCTGCAGACCATAGGGAGCCATCTTCTGGCGATCGGCCAGCAACGTCACCTGCGCATCTGTGAGCAGCTCTAACTCGCGAACCAGCCCGTCGCCGCCGGAAAACCGTCCTCTGCCCCCCGAACCATGCCGGTATCCGTAACGCACCACGCGAAACGGATACGCATATTCCAGTGCTTCGATGGGCGTATTCAGCGAGTTCGTCATGTGCGTGTGAACTCCCGAAATCCCATCGCGATCAGGACGCGCGCCCATGCCTCCCGCCGTCGTCTCGTAATACGCAAATGGCCGATCGAATCGCGGATCAACACCGCCGATCGTAAGATTCGTCATCGTGCCACAACTCGCCGCAGGCACGCGATCCGGCACGATAGCTGCGAGCGCCCGCAACAACACATCCACAATCCGTTGCGAAGTCTCAACATTGCCGCCCGCCACCGGCGCAGGCAGCCGTGCATTCACAATCGTGCCCGCAGGAGCAATGAGTGTAATCGGACGCATCAAACCAGCCGTAGCCGGCGCATACGCGGGCAGGAGGGAGCGAAAGACATAATAGACTGCCGAATACGTGATCGCCAGAACAGCATTCAGGCTGCTCCCTACCTGCGCATCGCTGCCGGAAAAATCCACTCGCGCCGACCCTGCAACTGGATCAATCGTGAGCTTCACCCGAATACCTATCGGACCATGACCATGTCCGTCATCATCCAGAAAATCCTCCGCTTCAAACTCACCTGCAGGCATGCGGCGAAGCTCCGCGCGCGTCAGCCGCTCCGAATAATCGAACAACTCCTGCGCAAGCCGCTGAATCATCTCCGGCTCATACTTCCGCATCAGCTCGCCAAGGCGCATCTCGCCCACGCAGCAAGCCCCAATCTGCGCTTTAACGTCACCCTCCCTTTCCACAGGTGTGCGCACGTTGTTCAGCAGAATCTCCATCACCACATCATCAAGCATTCCGCCGCGCACAATCTTTACTGGCGGAATGCGCAACCCCTCCTGGTAAATCTCGCTGCATAGCCCCATCGATCCCGGATAGCGCCCGCCTACATCAGCGTGATGCGCGCGCGCAGCTGCATAGAAAACCGGCTTCTGTTCCTCGCCAAACACAGGCATCACCATCGTGATATCCGGCAAATGCGTCCCGCCGCGATACGGATCATTGAGGATGGCAATATCCCCGCGTCCAAGCGAGAGCGCATCCACCGCCGCCTTTACCGACATCGGCATCGATCCCAGATGCACCGGCATGTGGTCGCCCATCGCAATCACCTGCCCCGACCTATCGAAGATAGCGCAGGAATAATCGCGGCGCTCCTTGATATTCGGCGAGAAAGCAGTGCGCCGCAGCGCCGCTCCCATCTCTTCCGCGATCGAATGCGTCGCGCTCTGAAAGGTCGAAACGTCAATCGGGTCGATTTCGGTCATTGCCTCGCGACCTCAATCATAAGATTTCCATGCTCATCAACCGAGATCAAATCCGGAGGCGAGACCACGGTCGTAGCACTGTACTCGGTGATGATTGCCGGCCCTGGAAACCGGTCGCCGGCGACGAGAAGATCACGCGAATACACCGGCGTTTCCAATGCTTCTTCGCCAAAATGCACTTGCGCCGTTTTCACTTGCGCCTGCTCGCCATTACCCGGGCGAACATCCCATGTTGGAACCTCCCAGGGCTCAGTCTCGACCGTAAAGCGCGCACGAAGGTTCACGACTTCCACCATGCGCGCCTCGTCTGCATACCCATACCGCTTGTTGTGCGCCGCATGGAAGGATTCCAGCACCGCGCCGTCCGCAGGCACATTCACTTCATAGCCCTGCCCGGCATAGCGCATATCAATCGACCGGCTCACGCGCCCGGACAATCCTTCCCGCTCCATCGCTTCGCGGCCGAGTTGCTCCAGCTCAAGAAAATGCCGCTCGATCTCCGCCTCGTCATAGGAAAGCATCACCGTCTTTGAAAAATCCCGAACATGGTCGGCCAGCAAAATTCCCAACGCAGACAGCGCTCCCGGCATCGGCGGTATCAACACGCGCGGAATCGTCAGCGACCGCGCCAGCGCGCATGCATGCAGCGGTCCGGCTCCACCAAACGACACCAGTGTGAACTCGCGTGGATCATACCCGCGCTCGACCGAGATCACGCGAATCGCTTTCTCCATCGCCGCTTCCGCCAGCCGGATCGTTCCAAGAGCAAACCTCTCGACCGAACCCAGAGGCGCAGAAATCTTCCCCGTCCAATCGCGCGCTCGCGCTTCATCCAGCCGCAAGGACCCGCCCAGAAATCTCTCCGGATCCAGCCGCCCAAGCAGCAGATTCGCGTCCGTCACTGTGGGCCGTTCTCCCTTGCCATAACAGATCGGCCCCGGCGCCGCGCCCGCCGACTCCGGCCCAACATGCAGAATCCCGCCATCGTCAAAATACGCAATCGATCCGCCGCCTGCGCCCACCGTGTGGATATCGAGCATGGGAACAGCAATCGGCAAACCGGAGACGCTGGACTCATTCGTCGTCTGCACTCCGCCCGCCGTAAGGTCAATCAGCGAAACGTCCGTCGAAGTGCCGCCCATGTCGAATGCAATGACTTTCGACAATCCAGCCCGCGCCGCAATCCGCGCAGCGCCAATCACGCCGCCCGCAGGTCCGGAAAGAACCGTCCGCACCGGCTCCGCAGACGCAACCTCAGCTGAGATAATGCCGCCCGAAGACTGCATCACATGCAGCCCCGCGCCCGGATACTCCGCGCCCAAAGACTCCTGCAAACAATGGATATACGATCCAACCCTCGGAGCAAGATACGCATTCAGCACAATCGTGGAAGCCCGCTCATACTCGCGGAATTCCGGCAGAATCCTGTGCGAGATCGAAAGCGGCAGCCCCAGCGATGCCAGCGCCTCCACAACCATCTGCTCATTGCTGGGATTGGCAAAGGAAAAGAGCAGCGACAGCGCAATCGCCTCCGCACCGCTTCTGCGAATCGCCTCGCGCAAATCGTCCAGTTCCCGCTCCGTTGGCACACGCAGAATCGTACCCTCAGCGCCTGTCCGCTCCGCAACACCAAATCGCAGCGCCGGAGGAACAAGGCACGGCGGCGCTGCCGCAAACCAGTCATAAAGAGATGGCCGCGCCTGCCTTCCGATCGCAATCGTATCTTCGAATCCGGCAGTCGTCACAAACGCAACCTTCGCGCCCTTGCGTTCGAGCAGCGCATTCGTCCCCACCGTCGTGCCGTGGCGCACGGAAATCGATTCACCCGGAGGCGCAGCCTGACGAATGGCATCGAGAATCGCATCACTAGGATTGGCGGGCGTAGAAAAAACCTTCGCAACTTTCAGCACGCCATCATCGAATGAAATGCAATCGGTGAAAGTGCCGCCGCTGTCGATCGCGATGCGCATCCGTCCTTCACTCCAATTCTTATCAGTAGCTGTTACAAATATCGCTCTGCATGCAGCGGTGCTTACAGAAGGAAGTGTACCAGCGCATGCTGCTCGCTCCGCATGAACCGGTTTTGCGGCGATAATGAAGCGGAAGCTGATACCATGAGCGCTATCTCGCCCACTTCGGCAATACGGTCCACCGGCCCACTGGCCTGGCTGCAACAGGCAAGCGCCATGCAGCGCCGCGTGCTGCTTGCCGCTTCGCTCGGCTGGATGCTCGACAGCATGGACGTGATGCTCTACGCGCTGGTCGTCCCTGGCGTTAAGGCAGACCTGCATCTGACCTCGGCCGCCGCCGGGCTCATTATGTCGGCTACGCTCGTCTGCGCAGCCATCGGCGGCATCCTCTTCGGCGTCTTTGCCGATCGCTTTGGACGCACCCGCGCCCTCATCACGAGCATTCTTATCTATTGTGTCTTTACTGGGCTCTGCGGTCTTGTCCAGACCGGAACCCAGCTTGCCATCTGCCGCATGCTGCTGGGATTCGGCATGGGAGGCGAATGGGCTTCCGGCGCAGCCCTGGTCGCCGAAACCTGGCCTGATGAGCATCGCGGCAAGGCCCTCGCGTTCATGCAAAGCTCGTGGGCCATCGGATACGCCGCAGGCGCAGCCATCGTCGCCCTTGTCAGCCCGCATTTTGGATGGCGCGGCGTCTTCTTCGCAGGCCTTCTGCCCGCCGTCTTCGCCATCTGGATTCGCAGCAAAGTAAGCGAGCCCGAGCGCTGGACCAAAATCGCAAATGCAGCCGCCAGCGCTGCCCGCTTCACGCAGATCTTCCGTGGACGCAACGGGCGCCGCCTGGCCATCGCTACAGTGGTAAACGCCGCAACCCTCTTCGCCTGGTGGGGGCTATTCTTCTGGGTGCCGTCCTACCTGTCGCTGCCCGCCGCGCAGGGAGGCCGCGGCCTCAGCATCGTGCAAACCTCCACCTGGACCATCCTCATGCAGGTTGGAACCTTCCTGGGTTACGTCAGCTACGGGTTTCTCGCCGACCGCCTCGGCCGCAAGTGGGTCTACATCGGCTTTCTTTTCATGGCAGCCATCGTCGTGCAGTTCTATGCGCATGCAACCAGCGCAACCGAACTGCTGTGGCTGGGCCCGGTCGTCGGCTTCTGGGGAACAGGCTACTTCAGCGGCTTCGCCGTTATCGCCAGCGAGCTCTTCCCGACCGCGATCCGCGGCACAGCCATGGGCTTCGCCTACAACACCGGCAGAATCGTCAGCGCGGCCGCCCCGCTCCTGGTCGGGCAGGCATCGGACCGGCGCGGCATGGCGTCGGCCCTGGGCATCACTTCCATCAGCTTTCTGGGCGCGGCGCTCCTGGCCACCATCATCCCGGAAACCCGCGGCAAGCCACTGGAGTAACGCCCAGCTGGACCCGCGGAACGCCTGCATTTTTTCAAGGATTCGCCACGTCCCGCGTCCTCGCATCGACAACCTTTTGCCTCAAACGGCAATCAGGCGCACACTAACCTTATGAAGCGCGTCCGTTACAAGAAATACGAAGGCGGCCTTGCCGGAGAAATGAGCATGGAAGACCTGCTCAACGCGCTCTCCGATTACCTCCTTGATTCCGGCTTCCAGAACCCATGGATGGAGTTCAGCGACCTCGACCACACCATGGATGCGCTGCGCGACGCTTTGAAACGCGCCCTCGAATCCGGCGAGATGTTCGACGAAAGGATGCAGCAGCAGATCGATGAGATGGCCGCTGAGGGCAAGCTCGACCAACTGATCGAGCAACTCATGCAGCGCATGGAGCAGGAAAACTACATCTCCATCGACCGCCCGCGCGATCCATCGCAGACTTCGTCGCCCTCTGGACAGATAGGAGAAAACGAGGGCCAGGTACGCTTCGAAGTCACCGACAAGAGCCTCGACTTTCTCGGCTACAAGACCCTGCGCGACCTGCTCGGCTCGCTCGGCAAATCCAACTATGGGCGCCACGACACCCGCCACTGGGCGACCGGCATTGAAGCCAGCGGCGCATCCCGCCATTACGAATTCGGCGACACCCTCAACCTCGACACCGTCGCCACGCTCACCTCCGCCATCGCGCGCGAAGGCATCTCACTTCCCCTCAATATGGAATACAGCGACCTGCACGTCCACCAGTGCGAATACCAGAGCTCCTGCGCAACCGTCGTCATGCTCGACTGCTCGCACTCGATGATCCTCTACGGCGAAGACCGCTTTACGCCTGCGAAACGCGTCGCCATGGCGCTCTCGCATCTGATCCGCACGCAGTATCCCGGCGACTCGCTCTCACTCGTGCTCTTCCATGACTCTGCGGAGGAAATGCCCGTCTCTCAACTGGCGCGGGTAAAAGTCGGCCCCTTCTACACCAACACCCGCGAAGGCCTGCGCGTGGCCCAACGAGTTTTAGACCGCCAGAAGAAGGACATGAAGCAGATCGTGATGATCACAGACGGCAAGCCATCGGCGCTCACTCTGCCCGACGGACGCATCTACAAAAATGCCTTCGGACTCGACCCGCTCGTCGTAAGCGAAACCCTCGAAGAGGTATCCCACTGCAAGCGCAAGGGCATCATGATCAATACTTTCATGCTTGCCTCCGACTTCGGCCTGGTCCAGTTCGTGCAGAAAGTAACCCAGATGTGCCGCGGTAAAGCCTACTTCACCACCCCGCATACCCTCGGCGAATACCTGCTGATGGATTACATGCAGCGCAAGATGAAGACGATCCACTGATGCGGCGAGTCAGCAAGTCAGCGATAAGGCGTTCAACTCAGTGTACTTGTCATCCTTCGCGAAGCGAAGGATCTGCTTTTTCGGCGCCGTTAGCCGAAGGCAGCCTCTTAAACCTGTTCCATGAAACTTGGAAGACTCTTCATCGCCGACCGCTTTGCCGCTGACTCGCTATCCCAATGCATACCCAAGTCGCTGTTGCAGATTTCCAGCCAGTTCAGCAACCGTCTTCAGTTTGGCGGATAGCTCCGGCGAAAGCGAAGGCTCGCTCAATGCTAGCTGCGAGTGCAGAATCAGCCCGGTGACCGTGTCACGCAGCTCGCTCTCTACCGCAACCGCTGCAGCCCGCATGGCCAGGGCCTGTTCCTGCTCGCGCCGCGCCAGCACCGCCCGCACCTCCCGCACCAGCCGCGCCGTTCCCGAGATAGCGAAGTTGATCTGCAGCGGAACTGCCAGCCCGGCATGCTTCCACAGCAACTCCGCGCCCTCCGGGTCAGATTCCGCAATCGCGTCATCGACGACAACGACGGTGTATTCATGACGCCGGAGCCGCGCCAGTCCCTCCTTGCGGCTGGCAACGATCTCGACATAAAACCCAAGCTGGCTGGCCAGCACTGCGGCGCAGTTCTCCGCGCCCAGAATCGAAGTGACCATCAGAAGACTTTGCATCGAAGTTCTCCTCTCGCTTCAAAATTCGACACGGGTTTAGGCCTCGCCCAACCCATATTCCTTCAGTTTGCGATACATCGTGGTCTTGCCAATCCCGAGCAGCTTCGCCGCAGCCAGTTTGTCGCCCTGCAGTTCCCTGAGCGCCGCCAGGATCGCCTGTTTCTCCAGTTCAGCCAGCGAAGTGATCGACGGCGCGGCCAGCGATGTATCGTTCAGCAGCGGAGGCGCGGTGATCTTTGGCCGCGCATTCACGTAGTGGTCAAGAATCGGCGATGAGGAGTCGCCCAGTTGCAGCACTGCCCCGGAGCAGTAGGCGCACGCGCGGTCGATCGCGTGTTCCAGCTCACGCACATTGCCCGGCCAGTCATAGTCCATCAACACGCGCAGCATCTCGTCGCTCATGCGGAAGTTCTTGCCATACTCGCGGTTCTTGCGGTCAAGAAAATGCGCAATCAGCAGCGGAATATCTTCGCGCCGCTGCCGCAGCGCCGGCAGACGAAGGTTGACCACATTCAACCGGTAATAAAGATCTTTGCGAAAGCGCCCCTGCTCCACCATCTCGGCCAGATTGCGGTTTGTCGCCGCCAGGATACGCACATGGATGGGCACGCGATGCGTCGCACCCACCGGCCGCACCTCTTTTTCCTGCAGCGCCCGCAGCAGCTTGGCCTGCAAATCAAGCTGCAACTCACCGATTTCATCGAGGAACACCGTTCCGCCCTCAGCCGAGACCAGCAGCCCGTCTTTCGACCGGTTCGCGCCCGTAAATGCCCCTTTGACGTAGCCAAACAACTCGCTTTCCACCAGTGTCGGAACCAGCGAGCTGCAATCGACGGGAATGAACGGCTTGGCGGCATTCGGGCCATTCGCGTGAATCGACCGCGCAATCATCTCCTTGCCCGTGCCGCTCTCGCCCAGAATCAGCACCGGGTGCGCGGTAAACGCGACCTTCGAAAGAATGCGGTAGATCTTGTCCATCTCCGCGCTGCGTCCGATGATGTTGCCCAGCCCCTGCTGCGTGCGCAGCTTCTCGCGCAACCGGCGGCTTGCCAGATCCAGCGTGCGCCGCTCCGACGCGCGTTCCAGCACCGTTGCCAGTTCGTCCAGCGCAAAAGGCTTGGTGAGATAGTCGGTCGCCCCTGTCCGCATCGCTTCCACGGCAGATGTAACCGTCGCGAAGGCGGTTATCACAATGATCGCCGTCTCCGGATGCAGCGTCTTGATCTCTTCCAGCAGCTCAAGACCCGGCGCGCCCGGCCCTTTCAGGTCGAGCAGTACGATGTCGACGCCGTTGCCGCGCAGCAGATCTCGGGCAGCGGCAACGCCTGGAACGCCATGGGAAAGAAAACCTTGCTTGAGGGCGATTTCGCAGCAGGCGTCCCGCACTGCTGTGTCTTCGTCCACAACGAGAACACTCATCCGTGGCGAATGTTCCCCTGTCTGAGGATAGGCAGAAATATTCATAAGTGGTGCAGTGGTTAGCATTCTATGTTTGCCCTTTCCGGAAAGTCAGCAATAAAGCCGCTCTTTGCGTCTCTGGGATGAATCAGAGGTAACTCCACCTCAAAACGCGCTCCTCCACCCGGAGCCGATCTGGCGCGCACCGTTCCTCCGGCAGCCTCGGCCAGCCGGCGCACGATGTTTAATCCCAGCCCGCGCTGCGGACTCTCCATCCATGCGGCATTTGGAGTTTTGCTCGTGACGCCGGCGTCGAAGATACGCTCCATCAACTCCTCCGGAATGCCAGGGCCCGAATCCTCGACACAAAGAACCACGGAGCGCCGCGAGCGCGGCGAATCCAAAAAGCTGCCGCCGTCGCCCAGCTGCACGGTGATGCGGATGCGTCCACCCTGTGGCATGGCTTCGGCGGCATTGCGCGTAAGGTTGATGAGGATGCGGGTCAGCCCCTCCTGCGACAGAGGGACGCGCCCGGCGCAGAACAGGGATTCCACCTGAAGATCGGTCTTCGCCCCCGCCAGCGCGGCCAAGGGCCTCCTGAGTTGCTGCACGGCAGCCGCCAAGTCCTCGATATACATCGAGCGGGCGGGAGATTTTGCCGCCCGTCGCGCTCGTAACCGCCCGCCCGCGCCAAGTGCGGTCAGCTGCTCCACCAGTCCTGAACTGGCCGATGCCACGGCCTGCAACTCATTGGCGAAATTCTCATGGCCCTCTGCCAGCACACCTGGTTTTGCCAGCAGGTCGCAGCAGAGAAGCAGCGCCGCCACCACATTTCTGGCATCATGCGCGATAGCCGCCAGCGGCTCCTCGCACTCTGTGCCGGGAGTCCGCTTTGCCGCGCGAGCTTTTCGCGGTGAAGCGGCACGTATGGGGAGGTGACGGCCAGGCAGCTTCGCGAAGGTTCCCATCTTGGGCCTCTCTTGCCAACAAAATGTTGTTGCCATATGTAGATACACGTCTCTTGCCAAAACAGAAGACATTTTATAAGTCATTGATTCAAATAGGCTTATATAATAATGGGACTTTGCAGCTCTTGAACCAGCAGCCGTCCCGTACGTCCCAAAATGGAGCAATCTTTCCCCCTGAGCCCGTAACTTCTTGACTTTGCAGTGGTTCCCGAATGGACCATTTCGGGAATCGACCGGGAAGCCGTTCCCGAAATGAAATCGCGCCCGCACGCTCGCCCTTTGACCTTTGACTGCCTGCCCGCGTATGTACATCCGCCTTGCATACAATGAGGGGATGCCCGATCCCGCAAAAACCTTCTTCCGCTCGTCTGACCGC
>Ga0335072_10001076_pt1 | contig 46341 bp, 30 predicted proteins | sample Lox_Sample_21_FD_206725 | JGI IMG/M metagenome (GOLD analysis project Ga0335072, IMG submission 206725) | Soil microbial communities from Loxahatchee National Wildlife Refuge, Florida, United States - Lox_Sample_2.1 | ecosystem: Environmental > Terrestrial > Soil > Wetlands | place: USA... | reverse complement strand
TGCACTTGCATGCAAGAGTAGGTCACCGCCAGGGGCTTTATCCTTCAAACGCCTTCCCTCACCGGAAGGCGTTTGGCTTTAGGGGCCCGGCAAAAGGCCCCGCCCGCCGGCCCGCGCAGACACGCACCCCAAGCACCGCCGCCGCCCAGCCGCACTACCGGCACCCCCTTATCGCCTATCATGCAGCTTCGGATCGGCTACTAAAGAAGCCATAGCCGAGGCGTTAATAAGGTCGCGATAAACGCAAGCCCTCGCACGATTTGTGCGTGCCGTATCGAACGGGCCATAAGGAATCCCCACCCCCGCAGATAAGACTCCGCGCGCTGGATCAGCTCGGAAATGCGCGATCGAGCCACCCTGGGACCGGGATGCCTTTCTCTCTCAAGAAAGCTGGATTGAACAGTTTTGCCTGATAACGCGTGCCCGCATCGCTGAGGACGGTGACAATGGTGTGCCCCGGTCCTAATGCCTTCGCCAGTCGAATGGCACCGGCCAGATTCACGCCGCTGGACCCACCCACGCACCACCCCTCTTCGCGTAGCAGCTCATGTAAGAGCGGAACCGACTCCTGATCGGGGATCGACCAGGCCAGATCGATGGGCGCATCCTGAAAATTCGCGGTGACGCGGCTTGAGCCGATGCCTTCGCTGATGGAACTGCCTTCGGCGACCAGCTCGCCGTGGTTGATGTAGTTGGCGAGCGCGGACCCGGCCGGATCGGAAAGCGCGATCTGTACTGCCGGCTTGCGCGACTTCAACGCGCGACCTACGCCTGCAAGGGTTCCCCCGGTCCCTGCGGAACAGACGAAGCCATCGACACGGCCGGAGGTCTGTTCCCAGATCTCGGCAGCCGTGGTCGCCTCATGCCAGTCGCGATTGGCCGTGTTGTCGAATTGATTGCCGAACCAGGCGCTGCCGGGGGCGGCTTCGTTCAGGCTCTCGCCGTACGCCCGCGCCAGATGCACGTAATGGCGCGGATCCTTGAATGGTACGGCCGGAACCAGGCGAACCTCGGCCCCGGCGACGCGCAGCGCGTCGATTTTTTCGCGGCTTTGCGTGTCGGGCATGAAAATGACTGCGCGGTACCCCCGACTGGCGCCAATCAGGGCCAGGCCTATACCGGTGTTTCCCGCCGTGCCCTCCACGATGGTGCCGCCGGGGCGCAATAGCCCCCTTTTTTCCGCATCGACGATCAATCCAAGCGCCGTGCGGTCCTTGATCGATCCCCCTGGATTGAGAAATTCCGCCTTGCCAAGGATCTCGCAGCCGGTCAGCGCCGAGGCCTGGCGCAGGCGCAGGAGGGGGGTATGGCCGACGGCGGTGGATAGATCGGGTATGGCGCTCATGTGCGGGAGGGTCGGATTCAGGGGGCGGCGAAAGGTTAGCGCCAGGTGCGGTAGCCTGCCATCTAAGCCGCCGGAACGGTTGTCCGGGCATATGGTCATTTCCCATAAGCCAGCGATCTTCGGTCATTTCGAGGTGTTTTTACGTTTAGACGTCTAAACGTCCATTGACCGAAAAAAAGCGCATCTGTATAGTCGATTCCACTCATCGAGACCGGCTGAGGGACAGGCCCTTTGAAGCCGGGGCAACCTGCAGAATCGACCCTGCAACGGTGCCAACTCCTGCGGGGCGCTACGGCGCCGACCGGTAGATGGGATGTCGTCAACCACGCGCAGCGTGGTGGGTTTGACGGCAACTCCTCGCAGGTTCTCCGCAGGGCGATGCAATCGGAGAACCAAGATGCCGCACCTCGCCAATTCCACTTCCGAAGAGCGTCATACCGCCGTGGTCGTGCCATTGCACGCACGCACCGCGCTTACCGAGCAGCGCAGCAGCCGTCGCTTGAGCCTGCAGCCAAAGTACGGTCATGGCGCCGGCACGGTTAACGTGCGTTACCAGTGGGTAGGTGCGGCCGATGCGCCCACGGTGATCGTGCAGGGCGGCATTTCCGCGGATCGCTTCGTCGCGCAGACAGAACAGGGCGATGCCGGCTGGTGGTCGGAGCTGGTGGGCAATGGCCAAGCCATCGATCTGACGCAGTGCCGCGTGCTGAGCATCGATTGGTTGACGCCGGCCGATTTCGAACATGCACCGCGCGCTATCTCCAGTGAAGACCAGGCCAATGCGCTGGCCGCGCTCGTCGATGCGCTTGGCATCGGCCGTGTCGCAGCGTTCGTCGGCTCGTCCTACGGTGCGATGGTGGCGTTGGCGTATGCCGCGCGCCATGCCGACAAAGTCGACAAGCTCGTCCTGCTTGCCGGAGCGCATCGCGCCCATCCGCTGTCGACCGCGCAGCGTGCCATCCAGCGTCAGATCCTTCGCCTTGGCCAGTCATCCGGACAGGTCGAGCAGGCGTTGTCGCTTGCACGCCAATTGGCAATGACTACCTATCGCGGCAGCGAGGAATTTGCGCGCCGCTTTACCAGCACGCCGGATTACCGCGAGGGCCGATTCCACTTTCCCGTGGAAGATTATCTTGAGCACGCCGGTCACCGCTTCGTGCAGCGCTTTGATCTTGAGCGTTTCCTGGCGTTGTCGGAGTCGATCGATTTGCACGACGTGGCGCCCGAAGCGGTCAACGTTCCCGCCACGTTGATCGGCTTTCCTTCCGATCGTCTGGTGCCGCTGGCCGACCTGTGCGAGCTGCAGCGCCGCCTGCGCGGCGCGGCGACCCTGGAAGTGATCGACTCCCCGTATGGGCACGATGCCTTTCTGAAAGAAACCCAGCAATTGGCGCCACTGCTGCGCCAAGTCATTCCCAGCCGTTGTGGAGCCTGAATCATGTGTGCCGACGTTGTGAATCAAACCGCTGCCAGCACACGCGCCGTGCGCGCGGGCATTGAATCGGATACGCAGCACGGCGCGGTGGTGCCGGCGCTGCATTTGTCGACCAACTACAGCTTCAACGGCTTGGGCGGCAAGCGCGCCTACGACTACTCGCGCAGCGGCAATCCCACTCGTGATTTGCTCGGCAATGCACTGGCCGAACTGGAGCAGGGCGCCGGCGGCGTAATCACGGCCAGCGGCATGGCTGCCGTGGCGGTCGCGCTTGAACTGGTGCCGGCCGGCTCGACCCTTCTCGCCGCGCACGACTGCTATGGCGGTACGTGGCGCCTGCTGGATGCGTGGGCAAAGAAGGGGCGCTTCACAGTGCGCTTCATCGATCTCACCGACAGTCATGCGCTCGCCGAAGGTCTGGCTGAAAAGCCTTCGCTGGTATGGGTGGAAACGCCGTCGAACCCGCTGCTGCGGATCACCGACATCCGCCATGTCGCGCAGGCCGCGCACGCGGTGGGCGCGCTGGTGGTGGTGGACAACACCTTTCTTTCGCCCGCGTTGCAGCAACCGTTGACCCTGGGTGCCGATGTGGTCGTGCATTCCACCACCAAGTACATCAATGGGCATAGCGATGTGGTCGGCGGCGCGGTGGTGGCGCGCGACGCGGCTGTGTTCGAGCAGCTCAAATGGTGGGCCAACTGCAATGGCCTTACCGGGGCGCCGTTCGACAGCTTCCTGACCCTGCGCGGTCTGCGCACGCTTGGTGTGCGGTTGCGCCAGCATCAGGAAAACGCCGAACGCGTCGCACAGCAGCTCGATCGGCACGACGCGGTGCGCAAGGTGTATTACCCGGGGCTGGAGCAGCATGTGGGCCATGCGCTCGCAGCGCGCCAGCAGCAAGGGTTCGGCGCCATGCTGAGCTTTGAATTGCATGGCGACGTCGCACAGATCGAGGCGTTTGTCGATGGCTTGCAGTACTTCTCGCTGGCCGAATCGTTGGGCGGAGTGGAAAGCCTGATCGCGCATCCGGCATCGATGACGCACGCGGCGATGACGCCGCAGGCGCGCCACGCGGCCGGCATTGCCGATACCTTGCTTCGCTTGTCGATTGGCATCGAGGACGGCGGCGATTTGTTGCGCGATCTGGATGCCGCGCTAGGGCGTGCGCAGGCGGTCGACGGAACGTCCAAACGCAGGGTGACCGCATGAGCGCCGTGCTTGCCCAGGCGCACGGCACCCGGGCAGCGCAGGCGGCGAGGCCCGACGTGGCGCTGGTTTTGCTCGGTACGGGCGTCGTCGGCGGCGCGTTTCTCAAGTTGCTCTGTACGCCGGTGGGAAGCCGCTTGCATCTGGTCGGTGCCGCGAACTCGCGCATGCAGCAGACCGAGCCGGCCCAACTTGCCGCGCGCGATCTGCGCGAGCGGCTCAAGCGGGAAGGCGCGGTGCGCGACGACGCAGCCTTGCTGGCCGCATTGGATGGGCATGACGCGGCGGTGAAGGTGGTGGTGGATGCTACCGCCTCGACCGATTTGGCATTGCGCCACGCCCAATGGCTTGCACGCGGCTATCACGTGGTTACCGCCAACAAGTCGCTGGCCGGCGGTCAGCTTTCCGGATGGAGGGCGTTGCAGGCGGCACGTATGGCGGGCGGTCGTTATGGCGATTCGGCAACGGTAGGGGCCGGGTTGCCGGTGCTTTCCACACTGCGTCGGCTTTGCGATTGCGGCGACAGTCTGTTGACGCTGGAGGGTGTGTTTTCCGGGTCGCTGTCGTATCTGTTCAACCAGTATGACGGTAGCCGTCCGTTTTCGGCGCTGCTGCGCGATGCGCGCAAGCTTGGCTACACCGAGCCCGATCCGCGCGCCGATCTTTCTGGCGAAGATGTCGCGCGCAAGTTGCTTATCCTTGCGCGCAACGCGGGTTTCGCGCTCGGCAGCGACGAGGTGTTGGTGGAAAGCCTGGTGCCGGAGAGCCTGCGCGAGATATCCACCGATGCATTCCTGGATCGGCTGGAAGCATTGGACGAGCCACTGGCCGCGTTGCACCAGGCGGCACGCGCCCGCGGCAACGTGTTGCGTTTTCTGGCGCGACTCAATCAGCGTGGCCGGGCAAAAGTCGGTCTGACGGAAGTGCCGCCGACGCATCCGGCCGCGCGTCTTTACGGCACGGATAATCAATTTGCGTTGACCACGACGCGCTATCACACGCAGCCGCTGGTGATTCAAGGCCCGGGTGCCGGTCCGGAAGTGACGGCGCAGGCCCTGTTAGGCGACATATTGTCGTTGCACTGAATCCGAGCGAGGGCACGCATGGCGCGACCCTCGCTTGAAAGGCCGTTACGCGGTTAGTGCGACGAATCGTCCGGATTGCCCAGCGCTTCCTGCTCGGCCGCCTCCACCGACGGCGTGCGCCAGCCGGACTTCACGCCCCACACGTAGAAGAACAGGCCCACCGCGGCCACCAGTGCGAGGTCCCAGCCGTAGGGCACGTAGCCGTGCCCTTTGAACTGCGCGCTTCCGGCCCAGGAGAGCGCCGCGATGGTCGGAAGATAGGCGATGAGCCACCACGCACCGCGCAGCTGCCGGCCGATGTCGTGCCACTGCGCCTTCGCCTGGTAATAGAGATAAACCGGCAGCGCCACGACCATCAGCAGGATGATCTGGCCGGTCAACGGCCAGGTCGCCCAGTACAGCAGCTCGGTGGCCATGATGAAGGCGACGCCGGCGAGTATCGGCAGACCTGCAATGCGCAGCGGGCGATGCATGTTCGGCGCGGTTCTGCGCAAGGTCATCGCGCTCACCGGGCCGGTGAGGTAGGAGATGACCGTGGCCACACCGATCACCGCGGCCAGCGAATCCCAGCCCCGTCCCCAGTAGAGAAAGAAGTAAGCCACGACCAGGTTCACCCACATGGCCGGGCGCGGAACGCCCCACTTCGGATGCAGCCGGCCAAGCACCTTGGGCAGGGTGCCGTTGCGCTCCATGCCATAGAGCATGCGTGCGGTGGTGGCGGTGTAGGTAATGCCGGTTCCGCTCGGGCTGATCACTGCGTCGGCGAACAACAGCACGGCCAGCCACTGCAGCCCGAGGATGACGGCCAGATCGGCGAACGGCGAAGAGAAATCCAGGCCATGCCAGCCCACCTTGGCAAGCATTTCCTGAGGGACGGCGCCGATGTAGGCCAGCTGCAGGATGACGTAGATCACCGCGGCAATGCTGATGGAACCGACCACCGCAAACGGAATGCTGCGGCCAGGATGGCGCGCATCGCCGGCCAGGTTCACCGGGCTCTGGAATCCATTGAAGCTGAAGACGATGCCTGCCGTCGTCACCGCGGTGAGGATGGCGGGAAAGTCGATCGCATGCGCGTCGCCATGGATGCCGACGGAAAAGTTTTCCTTGTGGAAGCCGCTGGCGATCAGCAGCATGCCGGTGGCTGCCGGCACCACCAGCTTGAACGTGGTGATCGCGGTGTTGGAGTGCGCGAACAGCTTCACGCTCCAGAAATTGAGCAGGAAATACACCAGCACCAGCGCGCCGGCGATGGCCAGGCCGGGGAGGGTCAACTCCACCTGGCCATTGCCCAGCGGCGTGGAAAGGCCGTGCGCCCATGCCCATGGCCAGTGGTGCATGTATTGCACCGACGCCACCGCCTCCACCGGGATCACCGAAACGATGGCGATCCAGTTGGCCCATGCGCCAATGAAGCCTACCAGCGAGCCATGCGAATAGTGGCTGTAGCGCACCATGCCGCCCGATTCGGGAAACATGGCGCCAAGTTCTGCATACGTGAGCGCGATAGTCATGATGATCGCCGCGCCCAGCACCCAGGCCCAGACCGCGCCTGGGCCGGCAAGGCTGGATGCGCGCGCCGCGCCGAACAACCAGCCAGATCCGATGATCGAGCCGAGGCCGGTCATCATCAGGGCGATGGGACCGACTTCGCGATGGATGGAGTTAGAAGACATGCAGATTCCCTGAAATGGAACAAGCCACCCTCAGCGGCATAAGCGGGCGATGATGACAGACCCATACAGGCGATGTAAGCCGGCCGGTGCCCCGGCGTGGCGTATGGCCTTGGCGTCGGCCTGCGATTTTGCTGGTTACAGTACGATATATATCGCTTCATCCCGAATAAGAGATATATACTTGCCCGCATCGTCGCCAAGGACCCCGAGCAATGCCGGCAATCAGCTTCGAATTCTTCCCGCCCAAGACCGATGAGCAGCGTGCCCAGCTGGATCGCACCGCCAAGGAGCTGAAGGCCCTGAAACCCGAATACGTCTCGGTGACCTTCGGCGCCGGCGGCTCCACCCTCAGCTATACCGGCGACACGGTCGCGCGCCTGCACCAGCAGCACGGATTGGAAGTGGCGCCGCATCTTTCCTGCATGGGCGGCACCAAGGCCGAGATCGCCGCATTGCTCGACAGCTACCGGGCCGCTGGATATCGACGCATCGTGGCGTTGCGCGGCGACCTGCCTTCGGGCATGGCCACGCCGGGCGATTTTCGCTACGCCAGCGAACTGGTGCACTTCATCCGCGAACACAGCGGCGATCACTTCCATGTCGAAGTCGCGGCCTACCCCGAAATGCATCCGCAGGCCGAGGACGTGCATGCTGACCTACGTCACTTCAAGGCCAAGGTTGACGCCGGGGCGGACGGTGCGATTACACAGTATTTCTTTAACCCTGACGCGTATTTCCGGTTTGTCGAGGACGTACGCAAGCTTGGCGTGACGGTGCCGATCGTGCCGGGCGTCATGCCGATCTCGCAGTACGCCCAGCTCAAGCGTTTCTCCGATGCCTGCGGCGCGGAAATTCCGCGTTGGATGACCAAGCGCATGCAGGCCTATTACGACGATGTCGAGTCGATCCGCGCGCTGGGCGCCGACGTGGTGGCGCAGCTGTGCCGCCGCCTGCTGGAGGGTGGCGCGCCGGGGCTGCACTTCTACACGCTCAATCGCGCCAAAGCGACGCGCGCGGTACTCGACCAGCTTGGCTGATCGCCCCGGGCCATCGGGCTATGCTTGCCCGATGCGCCTGTTCTTCTTGCTACTGCTTCTGCTCGCCACCGGCGCCGTACGGGCGCAGGACGATATTCATCGCTGCCTGGGGGCCGGTGGCGTGCCGGTATTCACGGACCGGGTCTGTTCGGACATCGACGCCAAACCCGTGGTGCCGCCCGCCCCCACCTCCAGCGTGGCGGTAGCTGCCCCGGGCGGCACGCCCTCGCAGCCACCGGCCGTGCTGTGCGCGGCGGACCTCAAGCAATTGAAGCAGGCGGTGGTCGATGCTTTCGCGGTGCGCAATGCCAACCGTCTTGCCGGCCTGACGCTGTGGGACGGCGACGGGCAGTCCACGGTGGTGGCCGATATCCAGCTGTTCAACCGGCTGATGGCGCATCCGCTGCTCGATGTCGCGGCGAACCCGGCCTCGGCAGGCTCGTCCGATGCGCCCCCGCCGGCGTCGACGGCGCTACCCCGTCCGAGCCCCGCGGACGGCGAAACCTTAATGGTGCGAACCGAGGCCGAGGACGGCAGCGGCGCCGCCCAGGACACCTATTTCGACGTCGTGCACCACGACGGCTGCTTATGGCTGCGTCCGCAAGAGTAAGTATTCCCAGGCGTATGTAGTCCCTAGGCGGTATCATGGGCGGTCCCCACCGGAGAATCCCCCATGACCCAGCAGTACCCCGAATGGATCTGGCAGAACGGCGTCGTCAAACCGTGGAAGGACGCTACCGCACACGTCATGTCGCATGCGCTGCATTACGGCTCGTCGATCTTCGAGGGGATACGCAGCTACGCCACACCGGAGGGTGCGGCGATTTTCCGTTTGACCGATCACCTCAAGCGCCTGTACCAGTCGGCCAAGATCTACGACATGGTGCTGCCTTACACGCAGGATGAACTGGCCACGGCCTGCCGCGACATCGTGCGCAAGAACGGGTTCAGCGCCGCTTACCTGCGCCCCGTGGCGTATCGCGGCCTGGGTGGTTTCGGCCTGTCCGCGCAGACGCCGATCGACGTTGCCGTCGCCACCTGGCCGATGGGTCCTTATCTTGGGCCCGAAGCGCTGGAAGTGGGCATTACCGCGTGCGTGTCAAGCTGGCAGCGTTTTGCGCCCAACACCCTTCCCGCCGGCGCCAAGGCAGGCGGCAATTATCTTTCCGGACAGCTGATCGCGCGCGAGGCGCGCCGGCTCGGCTTTGGCGAAGGTATCGCGCTGGCCTCCAGCGGTTTGTTGAGTGAAGGCGCGGGCGAGAATTTGTTCCTGGTGTTCGATGGCGTGCTGCATACGACGCCAGCGAGCGCCTCCATTCTTGCCGGCATCACGCGCGACACGATCAAGGTGCTGGCGCGCGAAGACGGCATCGACGTAGTTGAGCGCGACATCCCGCGCGAATACCTCTACCTGGCCGATGAAGTGCTGATGTGCGGCACCGCCGCCGAAATCACGCCGATCCGCGAAATCGACGGCAAGCAGGTTGGCAGCGGCAAGGCCGGGCGCGTCACGCGTCGCCTGCAGGAGCTCTACTTCGGCTTGTTTAACGGCAAGACCCAGGACAAGTGGGGCTGGCTGGAACCGGTCTGAGTCGTCGGCTGCGACGTACAAAAAAAGGCGCCGATGGCGCCCTTTTTGTTTTGCTCCTTCTCCCCTTGGGAGGAAGGGCTCCGTACATCAATAACGATAGTGATCGGGCTTGTACGGACCTTCCACCGGCACGCCGATGTAAGCGGCCTGTTCCGGGGTGAGTTTGGTCAGCTTCACGCCGATCTGCTCCAGGTGCAGGCGGGCGACCTCTTCGTCGAGCTTCTTGGGCAGGCGATAGACCGTTTTCTGGTAGCTGTCCTTGTTCGTCCACAGGTCGATCTGCGCCAGCGTCTGGTTGGAGAAGCTGTTGGACATCACGAAGCTCGGATGGCCATGCGCGCAGCCCAGGTTCACCAGGCGGCCTTCGGCCAGCATGTAGATGCTGCGGCCCGTCTTGAAAGTGTAGCGATCCACCTGCGGCTTGATGTTTTCGCGCGTCACGTCCTTGGCGGCGTTCAGGCGATCGATCTGGATCTCGTTGTCGAAGTGGCCGATGTTGCATACCAGCGCGTTGTTCTTCATCGCCGCCATGTGCTCAAGCGTGATGATGTCCTTGTTGCCGGTGGTGGTGACATAGATGTCGCCCACGCCGAGGGTGTCTTCCAGCGTGGTGACCTGGAAACCTTCCATCGCGGCCTGCAGGGCGTTGATCGGATCGATCTCGGTGACGATCACGCGGGCGCCGAAGCCCTTCAGCGAGTGCGCGCAGCCCTTGCCCACGTCGCCGTAGCCGCACACCACGGCCACCTTGCCGGCAACCATCAGGTCGGTCGCGCGCTTGATGCCGTCGGCCAGCGATTCGCGGCAGCCGTAGAGGTTGTCGAACTTGCTCTTGGTGACCGAATCGTTGACGTTGATCGCCGGCACCAGCAGCTTGCCCGCTTCCATCATCTGATACAGGCGATGCACGCCGGTGGTGGTTTCCTCCGACACGCCCTTCCATTCGCAAGCGACTTTCTTCCAGAAGCCGGGGCGCTCCTTGGCGGTGCGCTTGAGCAGATCCTTGATGACCTGTTCTTCATGGTTGCCGCTGGGTGTGTTGACCCAGTCGTCGCCGTTTTCCATGTCCACGCCCTTGTGGATCAGCAGCGTCGCGTCGCCGCCGTCGTCCACGATCAGCTCGGGGCCCTTCATGCCCGGGTGGGTGAGCATGTCGAGCGTGCAGTCCCAATATTCTTCCAGCGTCTCGCCTTTCCATGCGAAGACGGGAATGCCGGCGGCGGCAACCGCCGCGGCGCAGTCGTCCTGGGTGGAGAAGATGTTGCACGAGGCCCAGCGTACCGAGGCGCCGAGCGCGGACAGCGTCTCGATCAGTACCGCTGTTTCCTTGGTCATGTGCAGCGAGCCGGACAGGCGCACGCCCTTGAGCGGTTTGGTCTGGGCGTAGCGCGCGCGGATCTGCATCAGGCCGGGCATTTCTTCCTCGGCCATGCGGATGCGGCGGCGGCCCAGGTCGGCCAGCGCGATGTCGCGGACCTTGTAGTCGTGCGTGGTGTCTTTCGTGACAGCATTCATTGAGGATGTCTCCGGGTCTCATGGGGGGAATCCGGCATCGAAGCCGGATCGACGCGAGAACTTCGCATCATGAGCGCCGTTGCAGTCGAAGCATCCACCGAGCCTGGCTGTCTTGGTATGGCGTCTGCACGCTTCAGGTGCAGGCGCTTGCGGAAGGATCCGCGTCCAATGCAGTCGCAGCGCCCCTCGGGGAAGGCCCCCATTCTAGCCTCAGAACCGTGCTTATGACGACTTGGAACGGGCAGATCTTCCCAAATTGGGTAGGCTAGGGGGTCCACGCTCGGAGGCCCCATGGAAGCCAGTCGCGACCCAGAATTTCTTCCCCACGATGGCCCGCTGCGCGAGGACGTGCATCGATTGGGCGCGATGGTGGGCCGCATGCTGGCCGAACAGGAGGGCAGGGGCTTCTTCGAGCGGGTCGAGCACGTGCGCACCGCCTCGATCCGGCGGCGGCGCGAGGGACGCGCGGTCGACGACCTGGCCCAGTCGCTGGCCGGATTGGACGCAAAAGTCGCCCAGGCGCTGGCGCGCGCGTTCGCGGCTTACTTCCAGGCAGTCAACACGGCCGAGCGCGTGCATCGCATCCGCCGCCGGCGCGACTATCAACGCGAGGGCAGCGCGCCGCAACCCGAATCGCTGCTGGACGTGCTGCAAAAACTGAAAGAACAAGGCGTCGGCGCGGACGAACTGCTGCAATGGCTGTACAAGCTCAAGGTGGAGCCGGTGTTCACCGCGCATCCCACCGAAGCCATCCGTCGCTCGCTGCTGGAAAAGGAGCAGGCGATCGTGCGCGCCCTGGTCGACAACTTCGATCCCACGCGTACGCCGCAGGAATGCAAGGAAGACGACGATCGCATCTACATGGCCTTGTCCGCCGGCTGGCAAACCGCCGAGGCTTCGCCTGTCCGCCCCAGTGTGCAGGACGAGCATCATCACGTCGGGTTTTACCTGGCCAATCCGATTTATCGCATCGTGCCGGCGTTCTACGAAGCGCTGGCCGATGCATTGCAGGACGTCTACGGCGTGGCTGTGCCTTTGCCGCGCTTGCTGAGTTTCGCTACCTGGGTGGGCGGTGACATGGATGGCAATCCCAACGTGGGTGCCGAGACCATCGCCAACAGCCTGGCCACCCAGCGTGCGCACGTGCTGGAACACTACATCGCGGACATCGACGGTCTGGCGCGACTGTTGAGCCAAACCGACGATCGGATCGATTTCGACCCCTCGCTGCTCGAACGCCTGGCCGCGTATCGGGAACAGTTTCCGCGCGCCGCCGCGGCCATTCGTCCGCGCCACGCGGACATGCCTTATCGTTGCCTGCTGACGTTGATCCGAGCGCGACTGGAACAGACGCTTGAAGACGGCCACCCGGAAGGCTATGCGACAGCCGGCGAATTGCTCGACGATCTGCTGCTGATCGTGCACGGTTTGATCGATCATCGCGGCTTGAATGCGGGCGCTTACGCAGTACGCCGCCTGATCTGGCGCGTGCGCACCTTCGGATTTCATCTTGCGCGCCTGGATGTGCGCCAGGATTCGCGCGTGCACGACGATGCGCTGGCTGCCCTGCTGGGCGACGAAGGCTGGACGCGGCGCACGCCATCCGAACGTGTGGGCAGGCTTCGTCCCTTGGCCAGCGGCGAGGAGGCGTTGAAGCACAACGACGACGCGCAGGCGGAATCGCTGCGTGCGGTATTTGCGACCTTGCACGCATCGCGTGGCCGCTATGGCACGGATGCAATCGGTTTGTACATCATCAGCATGGCGCGCTCGGCCGCCGATGTGCTGGCGGTGCTGGCGCTCGCCCGCTACGGTGAGTTTGTCGAGGCATCCAGGGAGGGCGCCGGGCACGGCACGCATGTGCCGCTCGACATCGCGCCGCTGTTCGAAACCGTCGACGATCTGCAGAACGCGCCCGGCACGTTGCGCGCGTTGTTGGATGATCCGGTTTATCGCGCCCATCTGCGCGCGCGCGGCGATCGGCAATGGGTGATGCTCGGCTATTCCGACAGCGGCAAGGACGGCGGCACGCTTGCCTCGCGCTGGGGCTTGCAGCGCGCCCAGATGGAATTGCTCGACGTGGCGCACCAGGCCGGCATCCACCTGGCGTTTTTTCATGGTCGTGGCGGTTCGGCCAGTCGCGGCGGCGCGCGCATCACGCCGGCTTTGATGTCCTCGCCGCGCGGATCGGTAGGCGGTGTGTTGCGCGTTACCGAGCAGGGCGAGGTGATTCATCGCAAATACGGTATCCGCGCGTTGGCGCTGCGCAATCTGGAGCAAACGGTCGGCGCGGTGCTGCGCTCCAGCCTGCGTCCGCGCGAGGATGCGCCGCACGAAGTGCAGTGGCGAGGGCTGATGACCGAATTGGCCGCCAACAGTCGGCGCGCTTATCGTCAGCTGGTCGATCGCGAAGGGTTCGTGGACTACTTCCGCTCCGCCACGCCCATCGACGTGATCGAGCAGATGGCGCTGGGCTCGCGTCCTTCGCGCCGTCGCAGCATGCGCGGCGTGGAAGACCTGCGCGCCATTCCATGGGTGTTTGCCTGGACGCAGTGTCGTTCCATCATCACCGGCTGGTACGGTTTGGGCACCGCACTTGAGCAAGCTTGCGCGCAATGTGGCGAGAAGACCTTGCAGGACATGGCACAGGATTGGCCTTTTTTTGAAAATGTCCTCAACGACGTGGAAATGGTGCTCGCCAAGTGCGACCTGGATATCGCCGAAGCTTTTTCAAGGCTGTCAGGCCCGCTGCATGACACCTTCTTCGCGATGATCAAATCCGAATTCGATCGCACGCGCCACTGGGTGTTGCGGCTGAAGAACAGTCAGGAGCTTTTGCGCGACGATCCACGGCTGTCGATTTCGATACGCTTGCGCAATCCGTACGTCGATCCGATGAGTTTGCTGCAGGTGGATCTTCTGCAGCGATGGCGCGCGGCCGATCGCCATGACGAGCATGTGTTGCGTGCACTGGTGGCGTGCGTCAACGGCGTGGCGCAAGGTTTGCAAAATACAGGCTGAGCCACGCCCTGTGCGCCACTGGATATGGCGGCCGTCCTCGGGCGCTATCGGTTTCGGGTGCTCGCGGCTTTAACGTAATGGCTTACGGTGTTATTCGTGCTTTCGATGAAATTGCGGGCCGCAGCGGATGAAATCCGGTGATTCTTCGCCGCGTCGACAATCCTGACAATTTGTTTATCCCAGACGGACGTTGCTTCCTTGGGCCAGGAGGTCGCGGAGCTGCCGCCGGGCTGGTTTTTCATGAATGAATCGTAGGTTTTATAAAGGCCTTTGATAAAATTGCCGGCAGCGGTCGATGACATTTGGTGCTTCTTCGCCGCATCGACGGCCCTGACAATGCCTTTGTCCAAGGCCGATCGGGCGTCCTTGGGCGTAAAGGACGCCATGCCGTCCGCGGAGGCGTTGGGCGAGGTTACGCTGCTGGGAGCGATGCGTCCGCCGGGTGTTTGCAAGGCTGCTTCTGACATGGGGCCTGGCAACGAAGAAGCATTTGGGTGAGTGGCGCCGATGCGCATAGTGAACCTGCCGTTTAGGGTGGTGAATGAGTCAAGCGCGCTTCACGGCATCTGAGTGAGCTTTCGGTGCATGCAGGATCGCCCGATCGATGAACGCCCGAACGCATCCCGCTAAGCCGGCCGACTTGCGCTGTCAGCGAAAAATCTAGCGAGCCGGCGAGTTGCATGCGCTGTAACTATGTGCGGCTGGAGCGCGGAGGCGGGAACGGCCACCCGCCAAATGGACCATGCAAAGGCTATGGCGCCGGTGCGCTATTCACCCGGCCGGATCAACTCGGAGCAGCATGGGCGGATGCAAATGAACGGCGCTTCCACCCGGCAGTGTGTCAGGAATCGAGCTCCGCCCAGCGCGCGTAGGCGTGGTCCAGTTCCTGTTGCAATTGGGCCAGGGCCTCGTTGGCCTTGAGGATGGCGGCGTTGTCCTGCTGAAAGAACGCCGGATCGTTCATCGTCGCGCTTCGCGCCGCGATGTCCGCTTCCAGCGTTTCGATGCGTGCGGGCAACTGCTCCAGCTCCCGCGCATCCTTGTAGCTGAGTTTGCGTTTTGCCTTCTCGCCGGTCGCCGAAGAAGGTGTGGACGCGGCGGCGGTGCTTGCTTGGGGCGCGGCTTGCGGAGCCTCCGGTGCGGAGCGTTCCACTGGCCTCTGCCGCAGCCAGTCGCTGTAGCCGCCGACGTATTCGCCGACCTGTCCCTGTCCTTCCAGTACCAGCGTGCTGGATACCACGTTGTCGAGAAATTCGCGGTCGTGCGAAACCAGCAGCAAGGAGCCTTTGTAATCGATCAGCAACTCTTCCAGCAGTTCCAGCGTCTCCACGTCCAGATCGTTGGTCGGTTCGTCCATCACCAACAGGTTGGAGGGTTGGGCGAACAGCTTCGCCAGCAGCAGGCGATTGCGCTCGCCGCCGGATAGCCGCGTGATCGGCGCGCGTGCGCGTTCGGGCGAGAACAGGAAATCCTGCAGATAGCCGATGATATGTTTGCGCTGGCCGTTCAGCTCAATGTACTCGCGCCCTTGGGCCACATTGTCCAGCGCGTTCAGGGTGTCGTTGAGTTGTGCGCGGTGCTGGTCGAAATAGGCAATTTGCAGGCCCGTGCCCAGCGCCGCCTCGCCGCCTTGCGGCGTCAGCTGCCCCAGCAGGATTTTCAGCAGCGTGCTTTTGCCCGCGCCGTTGGGGCCGATGATGCCCACGCGGTCGCCGCGCATGATCGTGGTGCTGAGATCGCCAATCAGCACCCGGCCGTCGTAGGCCTGGTGCACGTGCTTGAGCTCGATCACCTTTTTGCCGGAGGCCTGCGCGCTGGCCAGCGCCATTTTTGCGTTGCCGCTCAATTGGCGCCGCTCGGAACGTTCGCGCCGCATGGCTTTCAAGGCGCGGACGCGGCCTTCGTTGCGCGTGCGGCGTGCCTTGATGCCTTGGCGGATCCACACCTCTTCCTGCGCCAGTTTCTTGTCAAACAGCGCGTTGGCCTGCGCCTGCGCATGCAGGCGCTCTTCGCGGCGTCGCAGGTAGTTGTCATAGTCGCCCGGCCAGCTGGTGAGCTGTCCGCGATCGATTTCGACGATGCGCGTGGCGAGCGCACGCAGAAAGCCGCGATCGTGCGTCACGAAGACAATGGCGCCGGCAAATTGCTTGAGAAAACCTTCCAGCCAGCCGATGGCTTCGATATCCAGATGGTTGGTCGGCTCGTCCAGCAGCAGCACGTCGGGCTTGCGTACCAGGGCCTGTGCAAGCAGCACACGGCGCTTCATGCCGCCGGAAAGGGCAGCGAAATCCGTTTCCGAAGGCAGCTCCAGCTTAGTGAGCACGTCACCGACGCGGCGATCCAGATCCCAGCCATGCCGTGCTTCGATCTGGCTTTGCACGTCGCCGAGCGCGTCCAGGTCGCCTTCGGCGAGCAGATGGTGATAACGCGCCAGCAGGTGTCCAAGATCGCCAAGGCCGTCGGCCACGACATCGAACACGCTGCCGGCGGCCGATTGCGGCACTTCCTGGGGCATGCGCGCGACCACCACGCCGCTTTGCACGCGCACTTCGCCATCGTCGGCATGCAGCTCGCCGGCGATGAGTTTCATCAGGGTCGACTTGCCTTCGCCGTTGCGGCCAACGATGCACACGCGCTCGTTCGCCTCGATCGACAGGTCGACGTGTTCGAGCAGGAGGGGGCCGCCGATGCTGAAATCGACGCGTTGAAGCTGGATCAGGGACATGGGTTTATTTTAAGTGATGCGCGAGGGCGTATGAGCTACGCTCGTGAATGGATTGCGCAGCCATCAACAGATTGCGCATCGCGGCCAGAAAAAACGCCCGATTTTGCGAGCGCTTGGTTACACTACGGTGGTACTTGCGGCGGCGCATGGTGAAGGATGCCGCGCTCGCCCGGGTGCGGTTTCTCGCCGGGTCCCCGGACAAACCTCCTTAAAGCAGGATGCTGGCCGCGCCGATAGTACTGGAGCGGATGCGGTGGGCTTTGGCCTGGGCCAGCATTTCTTTAACATAATTGCCCAAAAATAACATAGACTTAGTTGGGTTAATTCAAGTATTGTCTAGCCGCGGCCGGAGTGCCCCAGTGTCGTGGCGTGCAGGATCGTGTTGTCGGGGTGGAGGAGACCGGTTTGGCCATCAAGTCCATAAAGCAAGAAGGGGTGTGGACCCGGCTGCGCAGTCTGCTGGCGGCCGTTGTGCTGGCTGGCCTTTGCGTTTCCTTTGCGGGCATGGCCCGTGCCAGCGATGCGGCGATCGTGATCGACCAGGCCACGGGCCAGGTAATCACCGACGTCAACGCCGATCAACCCAATCATCCGGCCTCGCTGGCCAAGATGATGACTCTCTACATCACCTTCCAGCAGCTGCAGAGCGGCAGGCTCAAGCTCGACCAGCCCTTGCACGTGTCGGCCTGGGCGGCCAGCAAGGCGCCGACCAAGCTCGGCCTGCGGGCAGGGCAGAGCATCACGGTGCTGGACTGCATCCTTGGCATGATCACCAAGTCGGCCAACGATGCCGCCACCGTCGACGCCGAAGGTATCGGCGGTACCGAGGACGCCTTCGCCGACATGATGAACGCCCAGGCCGCGCGCTTGGGGATGACCCACACCCACTTCGCCAACGCATCGGGCCTGCCCGATCCCACCGATACCACCACGGCGCGCGACATGGCCACGCTGGCGATGGCGTTGTATCGCGATTTCCCGCAGTACACCCAGTACTTCGCGACCAAGGAGTTCGTCTTCCGCGGTCGTCTGGTGCGCGGGCACAACCACCTGATGAACCATTACCCGGGCATGGATGGGCTGAAGACCGGCTTCACCAACGTCGCCGGCTATAACCTCGCGTCCACCGCGGTTCGCGATGGCCACCGCCTGTTCGGCGTGGTCCTGGCCGGGCGCACGGCCGGCATTCGCGATCGCCTGATGGCGCGCCTGCTGGACGATGGCTTCAAAGATCGCCAAACGCCCGCCGTGCTGGTCGCGGCGGCCGGCCGCGACAGCAGTGGCACCGCGCGCCGCCTGCTGGCCGCGCTCTCGCCCATTCCCAGCGCCGAAGCCGAGACCGTGGCGTTGACGCCGACACCGGCTGCGGCACGGCATTGCCGCCATTGCCGCAGGCGCAGCAAGCGTGCGGCGTCCGTGGCGCGCACCGGTTGCACTGCCCGCAAGAAGGGAACGGCCGCCTGTCCGCAACCGGTGATGGCCAAGCGCAAGTCTGCCCAGAACGACGAGTAAGTCGTTTGTCCTGCGCCGGACCGGCGTGGTGGCGGTCGGCTCACCACGTCAGCCCGAATCGGATGCTCCCTTCCAGGCCATGGCCCGTATTGCCATGAATGCCGGCCGCGCAGTTCGCCCTGCCTGACAGGCTGACATTTCCGCTCGCTGCCATCGCCGTGCCGGGTTTTCTTGGGTTTTCGCGTGTTATTTGCGCACATCTGATGCGATGCCCAAGCCACTGGAATCGGGATGCCCTGGTCATGGCGCGACGCCGCTAAACGCAAACGGACCGCTTGCGCGGTCCGTTTGGTGGCTTGCTTGCAGCCAGGGAAAACGTTCGGCTTACTTGAGCTTGGCGTCGTCGCGCAACGCATCGGCCTTGTCGGTTTTTTCCCACGAGAACGCCGTGAAGGTTTTGCCGTCCGGACCCTTCACTTCGTACGGAGTGCGGCCAAAGTGGCCGTAGCTGGCGGTCTGCTGGTACATCGGGTGGATGAGGTCCAGCATCTTGATGATGCCGTACGGGCGCAGGTCGAAGTGCTTGCGGATCAGCTTTTCGATCTTCTCGTCGGCGATCTTGCCGGTACCGAAGGTGGTGACCGAGATCGAGGTCGGCTCGGCCACGCCGATGGCATAGCTCACCTGCACTTCGCAGCGGTCGGCGATGCCGGCGGCCACGATGTTCTTGGCCACGTAGCGTGCGGCATAGGCGGCCGAACGATCGACCTTGGACGGATCCTTGCCGGAGAACGCGCCGCCACCATGACGGGCCCAGCCGCCGTAGGTGTCGACGATGATCTTGCGGCCGGTCAGGCCGCAGTCGCCCACCGGACCGCCGATGACGAACTTGCCGGTCGGGTTGATGTGGAACTTGGTGTTCTTGTGCAGCAGCTTGGCCGGCAGCACGGGCTTTAAGATGTGCTCGCGCACGGCTTCGATCAGATCCTTCTGCTTGACGTCCGGACCGTGCTGGGTGGACAGCACCACCGCATCGATCGCGGTCGCTTCGCCGTTTTCATAGCGCAGCGTGACCTGGCTCTTGGCGTCCGGGCGCAGCCACGGCAGCGGGGAGTTCTTTTTCTTGCGGACCTTGGCCTGCTGCTCGACGAGACGGTGCGAGTAGTAGATCGCCGCCGGCATGAAGTCCTTGGTTTCGTTGGTGGCGTAGCCGAACATCAGGCCCTGGTCGCCGGCGCCTTGTTCTTCGGGCTTCTTGCGGTCTACGCCCTGGTTGATGTCCGGCGACTGCTTGCCGATCAGGTTCAGCACGCCGCAGGTGGCGCCATCGAAGCCGACGTCGCTGGAGTTGTAGCCGATGTCCAGGATCACCTTGCGGGTCAGCGCTTCCAGGTCGATCCAGGCGCTGGTGGTGACTTCGCCCGCAACGATCGCCACGCCCGTCTTCACCATGGTTTCGCAGGCCACGCGGGCGCGGGCATCCTGCGCCAGGATGGCGTCGAGAACGGCGTCGGAAATCTGGTCGGCGACCTTGTCCGGATGGCCTTCGGAGACCGATTCGGAGGTGAAGAGGTAGTTGCTCATTGCGGCAAATATCCTTCTTTACGGATAAAGAGATGGAAAGGGGAACTGCGCATGATACACGCATTGCCCCGCGGTTTCATCGCCAAGTCTGGCATACCCAGATGACAGTGGGGCCGGATTCAGCCGGGAAAACCCCTCCCCCAGAGGCCAGGGGACCAGGGGAGGGTTATAGGTCAGGCCAGTTTGCGCCGCAGTTCGCGCGCGGCGTCCACCATGGCGGTGAGCGCAGGCTTGGTTTCCCGCCAGCCGCGCGTCTTCAGGCCGCAATCGGGGTTGACCCACAGTTGCTCCGGCTCCAGCACCTCCAGCGCATGGCGCAGCAGGCCGGCCATTTCGTCCTGCGAGGGCACGCGCGGCGAATGGATGTCGTAGACGCCGGGGCCGATACTGCCCGGATAGCGGAAATCCTCGAACGCCTGCAGCAGTTCCATGCGCGAGCGGCTGCTTTCGATCGAGATTACATCGGCATCGAGCGCGGCCACCGCCTCGATGATGTCGTTGAACTCGCTGTAGCACATGTGCGTGTGGATCTGCGTGCTGTCGCGGGTACCGCCGGCGGTGATGCGAAAGCAGCGCACGGCCCAGTCCAGATACGCCGCGTGTTCGGCCTTGCGCAGCGGCAGGCCCTCGCGCAGCGCCGGTTCATCGATCTGGATGACGTGGATGTCGGCGTTTTCCAGGTCGTGTACTTCGTCGCGCAGGGCGAGCGCCAGTTGCAGGCAGACGTGTTCGCGCGGCAGATCGTCGCGCACGAACGACCATTGCAGCACCGTCACCGGCCCGGTCAGCATACCTTTGACCGGCTTGCCGGTAAGCGATTGCGCGTAGCGCGACCAGCGCACGGTCATCGGCGCAGGCCTGGCGACGTCGCCCCAGATGATGGGCGGCTTGACGCAGCGCGAACCGTAGCTTTGCACCCAGCCGTGGCGGGTGAACGCGAAGCCTTCGAGTTGTTCGCCGAAATATTCCACCATGTCGTTGCGCTCAGGTTCGCCGTGTACCAGCACGTCCAGGCCGATATCTTCCTGGAAGCGAATGACGCGTTCGATTTCTTCCTTCAATACGGCTTCGTAAGCATCCTCGTCGATGCGCCCGGCACGGTATTCGGCGCGCGCCCGGCGCAACGCTTCGGTCTGCGGAAACGAGCCGATGGTGGTGGTGGGCAGCAGCGGCAGTGCCAGCAGGCCGGCCTGCACGCGGCGGCGGTGCGCGAGGCCGGAGCGGCGCTGCGTGGCTTGTGCGCTCAGCGCGTGCTGGCGGCTGCGGATCTCCTGCCGATGTACGCCCGGCGCGTCCTGACGCGCCGCCTGCAGCGCCGCCTGTCGGTCCAGTGCACGCACGGCATCGGCGTCGCCGGCCCAGGCATCCGCGTAGAGGCGAAGTTCTTCCAGCTTCTGTTGCGCAAAGGCCAGCCAACTGTGCAGGTCCGCGCGCAGCGTGGATTCCTGCGCGGCATCGATCGGCACATGCAGTAGCGAACATGAAGGGGCCAGCCATACTTCACGGGTGCTGCGCCGCGATGCGATCTTGTCGAGCAGGGCGCGCACTGGGGTGGGCTGGCTGCGCCAGACGTTGCGCCCGTCGATGATGCCGGCACTCAGCACCGTATGCGGCGCAAGCGTGCGCAACACGGCATCGAGTTGATCCGGTGCGCGCGCGAGATCGACGTGCAGGCCGTCGATGGGAAGGTCGGCGACCAGCGCAAGGTTGTCGCCCAGTCCACCGAAGTACGTGGCGAGCAGGCGCCGCGGCGATGGGCCCTGCGCGAGCGTGGTGTAAGCCGTCACGATCGCCTGCCGGGTGGCCTCATCGGTGTCTTGCACCAGGCACGGTTCATCCAGTTGCACCCACGGCACGCCCGCTTCGGCCAGCTGTTCCAGCAGCGCCGCGTAGGCGGGGAGCAAGGCATCGAGCAGCGCCAGGGTCGGGCTGCCGTCCACGCTCTTGGACAGCTTCAGGAACGACACCGGGCCAAGCAGGACCGGTCGCGCCTGCAGGCCCAGCGCGCGCGCTTGGCGCCATTCGGCCAATGGCTTGTCGCCGGCCAGCTTGAAGCGCTGGCCCGCGTTGAGCTCAGGCACGATGTAGTGGTAGTTGGTGTCGAACCACTTGGTCATTTCCAGCGCGTGCAACTGGCTGTTGCCGCGCGCCATGGCGAAGTAGCCTTGCAGCGGATCGTTGTGCAGCAAGGGGCGATAGCGATCAGGCACCGCATCGAATAGCACGGCGGTGTCCAGCACATGGTCGTACAGCGAAAAATCGTTCGCGGCGACGACGTCGATGCCGGCGGCCTTGGCGTGTCGCCAATGGCGTTGCCGAAGTTCGCGGGCGGTATCCTGCAACGCTGCTCCGTCGCCGTCGCGCCAATAGGTTTCCAATGCGCGCTTGAGTTCGCGACGTCGGCCGATGCGCGGATAGCCGAGGTAGGTGGTCAGTGACATGCGTATTCCTCTTGCGATACGTGGCAAAGAGGAACGAAGGGCGGCGCGCCGCAGGGCGAGCCCGGCGACGTGAACCGTCGACCTTCGCCCCCGCGGGCGAGCCGGGTTCCCGCGGGCGCAGCACGGCGCCGCACGATGGCGGCGGCGCGAGGGTTCCCCCGCGGGATCCCAGGTCGGTCGAGCCGGCGTGCCGGCTCGGCTCAAGGCAGGTCTTCGGGCTCGTGGACCTAACGCCGGAGGCGTCGCCTACTGTCCGCCGCTTCCCGGGTTTTTAGGCCCAGTGCTGTTGACGGAGGTCGTTTCCACATACCGCTGCGGGGCAGCGCCGGATTCGCACCGGCTTCCCTTTTAAATTCATCTCTCCATTCGCATGAAGGGATAAATACCTCAGCGTGGCGAACAATAGCCGTCTGGACGGCCGCCGTCAAACCGCGGGTTTGTGCATCGCCGCGGCTCAATAGACGCTGGCGTGCGCCTGCACGAAGGCGAAGAAGAACACCGCATTGGGATCGTTGCGCACGGCGTGCAGCTCGCTACGCATGCCTTCCACGGTGGGCAGGTCGGTCTTGCCTGCCTGGATCAGCTGATCGGCGGCCGACAGCAGCACTTCTTCCCAGAATGCGATCATCTGCTTGCGGCGCCCGGGCTGGCGGTTGTCCAGGTGCACGGTTTTCACCTCCGTGTGCACGTCGCGATAACCGCCGGCCAGCAACAGGTTGCCAAGCTTGGCACCGATGAACGGGTCGCCGCCGCTGTCGTATTGATGGTCGTTGAAGGCCATCCAGTAGCGCAGCACATGGGGCGAATACGGATCGAGGAAGAACGAGGTGTTGAGCACTTCCGTGACGTAGACCGCCGCGCCGGGGCTGAGCACGCGGCGAACTTCGCTCAAGACGCGCGACGGGCTCGGCATGTGTTCGAGCACCCAGCACAAATACGCCGCATCGAAGCTGCGTTCGGGGAAAGGCAGGTCTGCCGCATCGGCTTGCTGCAGCGTATAGCGCGCGCTGCACCAGGCGGTTTGCGCGAGATTGCGTTCGGCGCTGGCAAGCTGGTTGGCCGAGCGATCCACGCCTGTGACGTGCAGCTGCGGAAAGCGGTGCAGCAGGATTTCCGTTTGCGCACCCACGCCGCAGCCGACCTCGAGCAGGCGCGTGGCGCTGCTGTAGTCGATGTGGCTGAACAGCGCGGTTTCGAACATGCGCGCCTGGCGCACCAGCCGTGATTGCTCGTCCGCGGAAAAACCGTGGATATACGGAAAATCGCCGGTAGCGAGGGTGCTCATGGCCGGGGTGCCTGGGTGGCTGGGAACCATGGAAAAAGGCGCGAATCCGCCTTCCAACATACTCCGGCCGGCGCCGCGAAGGGAGTGCAGGGCGTCGTCAGCGCACCGCGGCCTGCGCGGCGGCGGGATGCGCCCGGATAAAGTGCAGGATGTCGTCCAAGGTGGGCGCGTCGCGATGGAACGGGCGAGACAGCGCGAACACCAGCGCGTTGTGCGACACGCCGGGATAAAGCTTCAACGTCACATCCTCGTGCTGCGCTTGCAGCGCGTGTGCCAGCGATACGGCGTTGGAAGGTTCCACTTCGTGATCGGCGGTGCCCTGCAACAGCAGCATCGGCGGCTCCTTGCCCTGCACGAAGCGCACGGGTTGCGCGCGCGCCTGCGAGGCGGCATCGCGCCCGAACATGCCAAGCATGTCTTTCTCGCTGGCGGGAATCGGCATGAAGTCGTAGCAGCCGGCCAGGCCGATGAAGCCGGCAAGGTCGTCCGGCCGCAAGCCATAGGGCGTCAACCAGGATGGATCGGTGGCCAGCAATGCGCCGATCTGGCCGCCGGCGGAGTGGCCCATCACAAAGACATCGTTGGCCGTGCCGCCAAGTGCCTGGGCATGCGCGTGCGCCCACGCCACCGCACGCGCCGCATCCTGCATGAAGCCTTCCATTTTTACTTGCGGATACTTGCGGTAATCGGGGATCACCACGATCACGCCATGCGCGGCCAGCGCGGTGCCCACGAAGCGATACCACGCGCGTTCGCCGCGGACCCAGCTGCCGCCGTAGAAAAACACCACCAGCGGCGCATGCGTGATGCCGGCGGGGCGATACACGTCCAGCTTCAAGGCATGCTGTGCGTCGAACGTCACGCCGCGTTCGGTCTCGATGCCGGCGCGGCGATCGGTGGCGTTGAGCCCCGCGAACAGGCTCGCTTCGCAGCCGCTGAGCAACAGCGCGAGAGCCAGTGCGATCAACCAGCGCGAGCAGGCGCTGAACGTAAGCGATGCGGTCATCGGGGCGTATGGATGTTCAAAGTGCCGATGATGCCTGCAACCGCGTCGCAAGGGTTTGCGCCGGCATCACGCGGCCAGGCGCAGCCCGCTTTGCAGCGCGTCGAAATAATCCCCGGTCAGGCGCAGCTGATCGCGCGCGCTTTGGGCCTTGTTCACCGCCTCGCGAAAGGCGGTGTTTTCCGGACGATCCTTCGCATACCAGCCCAGGTGCTTGCGCGCGATGCGTACGCCGGCCTGCTCGCCGTAGAACGCATACAAGTGTTCCAGATGACCGCGCAGGATCGCCGAGACATCGGCGGGCCGGGGTTCGCGATGCGCTTATGACGACCGCCTTCCACAAGTACTGCGGGACGTTCAGGAGGCGTGGAGCGAGGCGAGCGTACGGGCGTTGGGGCGCAGGAACTCTACCGATGCCGTGCGCCGATCACACATCGCCATTGCGCCCTCGGCGATGCCATAGCATGGTCTGGTTGTCCTTCGGCGGCCTCTATGTGTGGGCACGACGGCGCTCAGGGCACTCCCTGGCGGGTGGGTGTCCTGGTGGATGCCTCGACGGCGACGCCTGGCGGCACGTCATCTCGCAGCAGCGTGCGTGGAAGCGCGAAGTTACTGAAGATGCGCTGCGTGAACGGATTGTTGGCCTTCTCGGCGGTAATGCGATAACGCATGGCGCCACCGTCATCGGCCGTAAAGCTGAGGTCCACGCTGGTGGATGTTGTACCCATGAGCTGTGCACGGCTCAACAGACGGAACATCGACCAGGGCCCACGGAACACCAGGCTGCTGCTATTGCCACTCCTATTGACCAGGGTGATGCGACTGTCGGTGCTGTTCCCAAGGCCGTTCGGCCAGATCAAGCCCACACTGTTGCTGGGACCGTGATCGTAGGAGATCAACTGACCTTCGACGCCGAGCACGCTGCTGCGGCGATTGGGCGTCAGTCCGAGCGGAGTCACATTCAATTGCACGCTGAGCGCGCCGCGATTGCTGAAGAAGGCATCACGAATGCGGTTGGCCGCTTCGAGCTGTGTCAGCACATCGGTGCGCACCAGATAGCCACCGCGTCGCTCGGAGTACAGTGCGTCGAGATTGTCCTCCAGAAACAGCTTCAGGTACCTGTCACGGAACTGCTGCAGGCGACCCTGCGGTCCGAAGAGCGTCTCAAAGTCATCCAGCGAGGCATCCGATGCGCTGGCGGGATTGAACGGATAACGCCCAGCCAGATGCTCACTGTAGAAGCTGTACACATCGGTATCCCAGCGTCGCTCCAGCTCGCGAAGCGCTTCGATCAGCAACACTTGCGAGGATTCGTCGGCGATCTTCTTCACGTGCCTGTTCAACGGCTCCGGCAAGCCAGCCGCGATACGCTGCAGGATGCCGATAGGGTCCTGGCCTTTCAACGCGAAGCGATCCAGTACGGCGGCGAGCGCCGCCTTGCCGCGATCGGGGCTGTCCTGCACGCTCTTCATCGCATCGCGGACATTGCCGATGGCCGTCATGGTTTCATCCAGATAGGACGGTTTGTCGCCCTTGGCGGTCAGCAGATCGGTCAGCGGCGCAAAGGACCGGGCGATGTCGGCGGCCAGCTGGCGATTGGCCGCCTCGTCGGCGGACGTGGCGGCGTTTGCCCTGCCGTCCAGCGCCGGTGGGGTCAGTTGCGTGTTGTCACGCACCGCTTCTACCAGTCGGCGCATCGGTGCGGCGGGGCTGGTGAGGCTTTCCAGGACCGCCACCGCCTGACCTATGTCGTTGAGGTTCACGATGTCGATCTGATTGATGCCCTGGCGCCAGTTGGCGATGTAGTCGGCGGCGTAAATGGTGCGAACACGCCCAGCCAGCGCCTGCCTGTCGGCATCGGAGTAGTCGATCCGGTTGCGTTGCCCTAGCGTCCACTCATCAATCATGGCCAGGTCGGTTACATCCTGGCTGTGCGTCTGGAAATAGTCGTGGAAGCCCCGTGCGGTGAGCAGCGCATCGATTCGCGTACCGGGTGCGCTGGGATCATCCGTTGCGGGAGTCTGATAGACGATATCGAATGCCGGCCCTATTTCGTGGCGCAGATCCAGCGGCGCGTGCAGCGTATCGTCTGCCTGCTGCTGCAGGGTCATGTACACGCGTTGCGGCATGGGAATCTGCCGTAGCGCCTGCTGCACGTCCGTCACCCGGTCGCGATTCTGGGGAAGGTCGGTATCGGCGTACTTCATGGCGTAGTCGAGGTGGCGCATCAGGTCGTTTTGCATGGTGCCATCGCCGGCAAAAGCCTTCTGCCAGTACTTAGCCATCCAGTCTTCCACAATGGGCGCGCGCCGATTGGGGCGGTCCTCGATCATGCGGTACACGCGCAACGCGGCCAGCTTCTCACCGCTATCGGCCGGTGCGTTGTTCATGGCCTCCATGACGCCGCCGGCCAGTTCGGGCAGGAAGCGTTTGGACAATAACTGCAAATAGGCGTCATCCACCTTGGGTCCGATCTTGCGACCCTGGTACAGGCCCATGTCGGACACCACCGGCCACGCATCACGGTAGTCGCCGTAGACGGTCACCGCATCGCGGATCTGATCCAGCGGTCCCAGCAAGTTCCGCCCGGTCGGGTCCGATGCCGTATCGACGTGCTTGCCGCTGAAATCCCGGCTCTTGGCCAAGACATTCAATGCCAGGTCACGGTTCAACGTGTAGTAGCGATACCAGCCCGCCACTACCAGCAGGCCGCCCAAGATGGCTACGCCCGTATGGATCAACAGCGCTCGCTTTTTGTCGGCCAGCACCTTGACGTTGTCACCGGCCAACCCCGCTTCGGGATAAATGACACGCTGGAACAGTTGTTGGGCAAAATACACCGAGCCACGCCCGGCGGGCTGCGCGCGGGGAACCATGGTGTCCAGCTCAAAGGTGGTTGCTGCCGCATCGACGAACGCATTGTTGAGCAGACCCTGCTGGTACACGGATGAAAAGTAGACGCCGCGCGGCAGCGCGGGTGTGCCGTAGCGATCGCTGCCCAGCGCATCGGACAGGTATCGAAGCAAAATCGGGAGAAGCCCGTCCAGTTCGCGGGTCAGCGAGAACAGACCTTCGCGTTGTTCGAGCGACGCCGGTTCGCTCAGCGCATCCAATACCTGCTCGTTCAGGCGGGCTACCATGGCGCCGTACCGCTTGGAGAGCTCTTCCAGCCAGGCATCGAAATGCTTGACCGAGTCCAGGGTAAAGGTAAAGCCCAGGATGTCTTCGCGCACCGCACGCGGCAGCCGGACAAAGAAAGGCGCAAAGCCGTCCAACTTATCGCACTTGGTTAGTACTACGTAAACCGGGGGGCGCGTACCCAGATGACGCCCTAGCTCCGTCAGGCGCGATCGCAACAGAATCGCCTGCACCTTGCGGTCACTCGGCTTCTGGTTGAGCAACGCGATCAGATCCACCGCCAGCACGATGCCATTCAGGGGGCGCCGGCTACGGTTTCGACCCAACCAGTCGATCAGGTGGTTCCATAGGCGAGCGTGCAGACCGAGTGGCAGCGCGTTACCGATGGTCGGGCCGCTTTCCATTGCATCGGTGATGGTATGGGAAAGCCCTGCATGTTCCGCGTCGGGCGCTGCCAGGATATCGGATTGACTGATGAGCTCGCCCGGCATGTCGATAAGTACCGCTTGATCGCCGATCCACCAGTCAATGGTGTACGCAAGGTCCGGATCCGCCGTTCGCTCACTGGTGGCCTTCGTCGTGCCGGTCAGGTGAAAATTCTGGTTGGAGCGATTGATGAAACTGGTCTTGCCGGCGTCCTCGGTGCCCAACACCAGATACCAGGGGAGCTTGTATAAGCCCCGGCGTCCGGACAGGTTCGCTCTCAATACAGACAAGCTTTGATTTAGCCAGCGCTCCTGTGCTTCGACATACCGAAGGCCTTCATCCTTTGTCAGTGCAATGGCAAGATCTTCCTTGGCTTGTAGCTCCCGATTTTGCTTGCGCAGGACCAACGCCCACGCCAGCATGGGCACGAGCACCAGCATCATGGACAGCAGCAGGCGAACCGACAAGGCGCCCAGCGGCTTATGGTGGCGCCACTCCCATTGCGGGCCCAGCCACCAGATGCCGATCAAGAGAAATACGACACCGAGCACTAACAAGATCGGCGTGGCCTGTTTGAAATGACGCAGCACAATACCGCCGCGGCGCTTAGAGAAAGCCCAACTCATCATGATGATGCTCCTTGATGCTTGCATCCTTGGTCGATTGCGGCCTGCATGGGCTTGTGGCGGACAAGATGCTCGTAGAGGGTCGGTTCCCACTGCTCCGCCGACGTGGCCTGCATGGTGCGCGCGACAGTGGCGTAGAGATCGCCGGCCAGCCACGACAAACCCCGCGAGGCGAGCAGGTCGGCGGCAATCACCGTGGCGTAGCTGCGCTGGCGTGGTGCGTAGTAGGTGGTCTGAAGGTCTTGCAGTCGGCGCAATACAACCTCGACGCCTTCCTTGTCGAGTTGAGCGACCAGTTCTTGGCGCAGGCTGCCGTATTCCTGCACAGTGCTGGTTTGGGCACTGTCGGTGGCGCCGCTGAGCCAGTTCAGGGTTTCGCTGTCAACAAAGGGACGGCCGTCGTTGAAGCGCAGGTCCGTGAGCAGGGGAATGCGCCGTACGAAGCGCTCGGTCGCGAGGCGGATAGCGTCGGCAACGTCTTTCATTTCCAGTCGCGCGGCGATTCCGGCGGCGAGGTAGCTGCCACGTATCCAGTAGGGCGAGGACGCTACGCTTTTTTCCACCCGCTGCAGCAACACGGGGTTGACGATGTTGTTGCGCAGGGCGTCTTGGTAGCCCTGCGCAATATCGACGGGTACGCCCATCAACTCCGTGCGTTGCTCACGCCGCGTGGGCGGCGTGGCATGCAGGTGAGCCCACAGTGCAAAGCGCCGCATCTGGTAGCCCGTGGGGTCATAGGCATCCTGCTGGTTGATGAAATCTGCGACCGCCAACAGGGCGCGGCGGTTCTCACGCTCCTCGCCCAGTTTGAGGTTGCCCGGTGCGCTAAAGAACGCTTCGCTGATGGCGGTACCGCCGGTTTGGCCGGGCGACGGTGCCGGTGTGGTCGGTACGGCGTCGGGAAAGCGGGTGGCTTCGGCCTGCTGGCGAAGCTTGGCTTCCAGCTTGGCCAGCATGGCGGTATCGAGCTGAGCGGCTGTGGCCTGTGCTTGCAGGCGATCCAGCGCGTGCTGTGCGCTGGCTTGGCGGTCTTGGCTGAAGCTATGAGGGTCGAGGCCGGGAAGCGCTTGGGTCAGACGCTCCACCAGCAGGGCCACCATTTTGCGTTTAGCGAGGTGGCCGGTGGGGCCGGGCTTGGGGTAAGCGGTTTCCCAATAGTGCTCGACCATACCGGCCAGTACACCGGCAGCTTCCGCCCACGGACGCCAGCTGCGGGCGCGCAGGCGTGCCGTGATCAAGTGACTGGCGACGCGGAAGTGTTTGCATTGGCTGACCAGGTAGTGCCGTGAGGCTTCGTCGATATACGGCCAATCCATGCGCGGCTCGTTCAGGCTGCCCAGCTTGATCATCTCCTGATCGATGCACTGGTAGGTTTCGTCTTCTTCGTCGAAGTGGCCGGCCGGCTGCTGCGCGTCGATGGGAACGAGCAGAGCATCGAGGTCCAGTGGAGGAAAGTCGATCACCAGTGACACGCCTCCCGCTGCTGGGCGATGAGATCGTGCAGGTCGGTGGCGTCGAAGATCAGTCCATCGAGGGGTGCGTAATCGCTTTCTGTTTGCAGGCGGTTGCCGCCGGGCATGCGCTTGAGTGTGTCGATAGCAACCAGACCACGACCGGCGTCGACCACGTTGCCCGCATCCAGCACTTGCCAGATGGCGGCATCGGCCACCGGTTTGTCATCCATCAACAGACGCATGTGCAGGCGGTTGTGGGGAATGGGCTGGCGGGTAATGAATTGCAGGCGCGTGATGCCGGACAGGCAGCTGATGGCCAGAAGTGGGCGTAGTACATCGCTGCCCAACGTCGGTGCGGAGATGACGATTTGCGATGCCACGCTTGTGCCGTCCTGGGTGCGCGATAACAGGAAGCGGTGGTCTTCCGCCTTGCGCTGGGCTTCATTGCGTTGCACGAGCTTCACAATGGCCGGTGAAGCAGCGGTGCCTTGTTCTCCGTCGACCGTCGGGGTTGATGCGGTGGCCGTTTTCACAGGTTGCGGAATCGGCGTGCCGGCCAGGGTGTCAAAGCACGCCAGCCGTTCGACCGGCGACACGATTTTCGTGCAATCGGGTGTCTGGCGCGTGGTGGCGTGGCTATGGTCTTGGTCGCTGCTGCATGCGGCCAGGTCAACCAGAAGTAGCCAAAGGATAAGTTGTCTCATAGGGCATCCGTCTCCCGGTCCAGGTTCCATTTTTGGCATTTGTAGGCCAAGGTGCGTTTGGGCATGCCGAGGCTTTGAGCGGCCAGGCTGCGTGATCCGTTGAGCTGCCGGAGGCGGTCGCCAATCATCAGGCGCTCAAAGGCGTTCACCGCTTCGGACAAGTGGGAGATCGCCAGCAGGTGGTGCAGCGGGGTGGGGTTGTTCGATATCTGCCCGTCGTGCGTGGCTTGGGTATCGAGCGGTGCCATCAAGGCGTGCAGGGTTTCGGTGTCAATGGCTTCACCTTGCGCGGTTTGTTCGGCGGCAGCCATCACCAGGCTGCGAAGCTCGCGCACGTTGCCGGGAAAGGGTTGGCTGTGCAGCCAATCCAGGGCCGCGGCAGAGAAGCCGGCCACATGGGACTGGTGGGCACGGTTGTACTGAAGCAGCACGTGTGAGGCGATGGCTGGAATATCGTCTTGGCGCTCGCGTAATGGCGGCAGATGCAGCGATCGCTGACGGATGCGGTAGTAAAGGTCTTCGCGAAACTGGCCTTCGCGAATGCGCCGCTGCAACGGTTGATGGGTGGCGCAGATGAGCCGGAAGTTCGATTCGCGTTCTTTGGTTGCGCCCACGGGACGGTATTTCTTTTCGTTGAGTACGCGAAGCAGGACGCCTTGCAAGGCGAGCGGCATATCGCCTATTTCATCGAGAAACAAGGTGCCGCCGTGAGCTTCCGCCACAAGTCCCTGACGGGCTTGCGTGGCGCCCGTATAAGCGCCGCGAGCGCTACCAAACAACTCGGCTTCGATCAAATCCTTGGCAATGGCGGCGCAGTTGACGGGCACGAACGGGCCGCCGCGCGTGGATGCTTGATGGATCAGCCAGGCGGCGTGGTCTTTGCCCGATCCCGTTTCGCCGGTGATCAGGATGGGTAGGCTTGAATCGGCCAACCGGAGCATGTCTTCGCGGATATGCACCGTGGTGGCGCTTTCGCCGACGAACTCTGACGCCAGTAAACGCGTCGTCTTTTCGTGGCCATGGTCGGCTTCGAGCTTGCGACGCAAAGAGCGTTCGTAGCGAATGCTTTCTTCCCGGCTGATCCTGTCGGTGAGGCGCGCATACAGGCTTTCGTGCGTGTCTATCAACGCCTGCCACAGCGCGTCGGCTTGCAACGCGCGCAGTGCCTGGGCCGTAGCAAAGAAAGCAAGCACACCTGCCATGTCCCGCCGAGTGTTCCTGAGCGGAAGTACCAGCAGAGCTCGCGCACCCGGCCAGCATTCGCGCAGCGCATCAAAGGTCTCACCAGCGCCGACCAGGCGAGCGATGTTATCCACCAAACATGGTTGCCCGGAGCGCAATCCAAAGACCAGGGGATTGTCCACTTCGCCCATATCCAGCGAGGGCAGGTCACCCTTTGTTGACGTGACGCTGGCCAGGGGCAGCAGGCGATCACCGACCCCGTTGCGCTGGTAGCCGCAGGCACCCAGCAACGCGCACCTTCGTACGAGGTCTTCCAAAACGGCGTGGGTTAACGCCTCCGGTTGATTCGCCGCGGTCATGGCGCGGGCGAGGTGGGCTACCTCCAGGGCGTCCATAACTTGCCTCTCAATCCAGCGCGGCCGTGAAAGCCGCGCCGTCCCAGGCAAGCGTTGCCTGGGCAACAGGGTGGCCGGAGGCGATGCGTTGCAAGGCAGCGAGCGACAATGGCGGTAACAGCTCACCGTCGATGCTGGCATCCAGCATGCGCGCGCCATTCTCATGCCGAGTACATCGCGCACGAAGCTCATCCGTGGCACTGGGTTCCACGGTGAGGGTGGCGCCATAACGCGTGGTGAACTGATCGATCAGGCGCCGCATGCGGGCGTCGATGATCTCGCCCAGGACACTGTCATCGAGATAGCGATACGGCACCACCTGCATACGCGCGAGCAGGGCGGGCTTGAAGAAGCACATGATACGTGACCGCAGGGTGCCCTCATCCAGGTCGCATAGCGACCCGTCCTGCTGGTCGAAGCCAAGGTTGGAGGTGAGGAAGAACAAAATGTTCTTGCAGTCGATCAGTCGCCCCTCGCCATCGGCGAGTTCACCCTTGTCGAACGCCTGGTAGAAAATATTGAGCACCTCGGGATGGGCTTTCTCCACCTCGTCCAGTAATACGACCGAGTAAGGCCGTTGGCGAATGGCTTTCGTCAGAAGGCCGCCTTCGCCGTAGCCCACGTAACCCGGTGGCGCCCCCAGGAGGCGCGACACGGAGTGCTTTTCCTGGTACTCGGACATGTTGATGGTGGTAAGGAATTGCCTGCCGCCAAACAACGCGTCGGCCAGCGCCAGAGCTGTTTCGGTTTTACCTACGCCGCTGGGGCCGACCAGCAAAAACGCACCGAGGGGTGTGCCAGGTCGTCGCAGATCGGCCATGGCGGTGAGCAAATGCTTGTGCACGCGCTCGATGGCGGTGTCTTGTCCCTTGACGCGCTCCCTTAGCATGGTGGGCAGCGCTTGCAAGCGCGCCATGCGGTCGCTCGTCATGGTGTCGGCGGGAATCCCTGTCCAGTCGGCGATTACCTGGGCGATCTGCTCGCGCCCGACGTCCGGGAAGAGCAACGCCCTCTCGCGCTGCAGATCGGCCAACTGCGCCACTTTGGCGCTCAATAGCCCGCACGTGGTGTCTTCGTCGCGGACGCCATCAGGCGCGCGATCGTCGCCTGCCGGCTGACGGAAGGCGATGATCTCATCCACCAACTTTTTTTGTGCTTCCCAGTCGTGGTGAAGGGTTTGCCTTTGCTGAGCAATTTCGCTGTATTGGCGCTGTAGCGCATCGATGCGTTGGGGGGCGACGCTGCGCCCAAAGCGGGCATCGCGCGCAAGCAGTTCGATCTCCGTGCTGATCTGCAGTTGCGCGTGTTCCAGTGCCGACAGCCGCCGTGGCGGCTCGGCCAGTGCGGTAGCGACGCGGGCGCAAGCGGTGTCGAGCACATCGATCGCCTTGTCGGGCAACTGACGCCCGGCGAGATAGCGGGCGGATAGTGATGCCGCGGCTTGCAATGCTTCGTCGGCGATGGTGACGTTGTGCGCCTTCTCATAGACCGTACGCAGGCCGCGCAGAATGTGTACGGCCTGCTCCTGGCTCGGCTCGTCCAGCTTGACCCATTGAAAGCGGCGCGACAGCGCAGGGTCCTTCTCGAAATACTTCTTGTATTCGGACCACGTGGTGGCGGCGATGGTGCGCAACTCGCCGCGTGCCAGGGCCGGTTTGAGCAGGTTGGCCGCGTCGCTGCCGCCGGCCGCGTTGCCGGCGCCGATGAGGGTGTGCGCCTCATCGATAAACAAGATGATGGGGTGAGGCGAGGCTTTGACCTCGTCGATGACTGCCTTGAGGCGTTTTTCGAACTCACCCTTGATCGCCGCGCCGGCCTGCAAAGCACCAAGGTCAAGCCCCCATAGGGCCACCTGCCGCAGTGGTTCGGGCACGCGCTCCTGCACGATGCGCAGCGCCAACCCTTCCACCACCGCACTTTTGCCGACGCCGGCATCACCCACCACGATGGGATTGTTTTTGCGGCGCCGGGTGAGAATATCGATCATCAGATCGATCTCGTTGTCGCGGCAGAGTACCGGGTCGATACGCCCCTCGCGTGCCTGGGCAGTGAAATCGTGACCGTACTTGGTGAGCGCAGAATCCGCTTCGCTGGCGAGTGCCGCGGAAGGTGCCACCGATACTTCCGGCGTTTCGGCCGAGTTCGCGAGCAGCGTGGCGAACCGCTTGCGCAACGACTCCCGGTTGATGCCATCCATCAGACCTATAGCGGCAAGCGGTAGATAACGGGCGGGGTTAAGCAAAGCTGCGAGCAGTAAACTGCCGCTGCGAATCATCGGCTGTCCAAGCTCCAGCGAGCCGAGCATCCAGGCTTCCTGCAGCAGCTCCACCAGCAAGGGAGAAAACGCCGGATACTGATCGCTGCTACTACCCCGCTCGGGGAACGCACTCGATAACGCCCGTCGTGCGGCATCCACATCTAGGTCGGCCTGACGAAGCACCAGACGGATATCGCTCAGCGGGTTGTCCAGCAATTTGAACAAAAAATGCGGCACGGTCACTTCGGTGTCACGCTGACTTATGCAAAGACCGGCCGCTTCTTCCAGGCTATGCCGGCAGGTGGGGTTGAGCCGCTCGATAAGCGCGGGTAGATCAATTCTGATCATGCAGTAAAGACTCGTCCGTTGATGTCATACGCCATCGTCATCTTGGCCCTTCTGTTGGTTCCCGCGGCAAGATTGTCATCTGTTGCGGGAACACGGCCAGCGTTGCGTCCAGCACGCTAAAGAAGCGCATTAATCGGTATATATCTATAGGACACATCTTATTTTTATGCGAAAGCATGTAGGGGAATTCGTTTTTGATCACAGAGGCTAATTGGACGTCTAAAAGTATTGACGATAGCGTGGGGTGCTCAGTTAATCTTCGGCTGTCGCACCTCTATCGTCGTCGCTCGCGATCATCGCTTTGTGTCTATGCGAGCGATGGCGATGTGGTCTGTCATGGTGGCGATGCGTAACGCGTTCGGTTAGGCCGGCATGGACTCGGCGCGAAAAGCGGCGCGGTGCGCTTTTTTGCAGTATCCGCAGGGAGTTGTTATGGCGAAGAAAGCAGGTTCAGTCGCTCCACAGGAACGCATTAATATCAAGTACGTGCCTGCCGCCGGAGGCCAGCAGGCGGAGTTGGAGCTTCCGCTGAAGCTTCTGGTCACGGGCGATTTCAAAGGGCATGGCGAGCAGGAAGCTCTGGAAGATCGGCAGGCGGTACAGGTCAACAAGGACACGTTCGACAACGTGATGGCAGAAGCCAAGCTCAACCTCGCGATGGAAGTGCCTTCCAAGCTGGGTGATGGCGCGGAGGACGACATACTCAACGTCAATCTGCAGTTTAAGTCGATGAAGGACTTCAGCCCCGACGCGGTCGCTATACAGGTGCCGGAGCTCAGCAAGCTTCTGGAGCTACGCGAAGCGTTGGTGGCGCTCAAGGGGCCACTGGGCAATGTGCCGGCGTTCCGCAAGCAGTTGCAGACGCTGCTCTCCGATGAAACGGCACGCGCCAAGCTGGCCAGCGAGCTTCATCTGGTTTTGGACCAGCCCACCCAATCCTGAGCGAACACGGCGTCGATCACCCCATCGCCCGTATCGCATGGCATAGCGTCGTAAAGGAATACCCATGGCACAGAAGAACACGGCGGCCGTTACGGCCCCTGCCGCCTTGCCCACGTCGGGTTTGTTGGACCAGATCATGGCCCAAACCCGCATTGAACCCAACCATGAAGGCTACGCTGTTGCTGAGCGTGGCGTGGCAGCCTTCATTGCGGAGATGCTCAAGACCGATGAGCGTGAGCAACCGGTCAACAAGCAGCTGGTTGACCAGATGATCGCTGAGCTGGATCGCAAGCTTAGCCAGCAGATGGATGCCATCCTGCATCAGCCGGCCCTTCAGGAGCTGGAGTCGGCATGGCGTGGCCTTCAGTTACTGGTGGACCGTACCGATTTTCGCGAAAACATCAAGATTGAAATCCTCCACGTCACCAAGGACGAATTGTTGGAGGACTTTGAAGGCGCGGCCGACATCACTCGCAGCGGCCTCTACAAGCATGTCTACACGGCCGGTTACGGCCAGTTCGGTGGTCAGCCCATGGCGAGCATCATCGGCAACTACACGTTCGGCCCGTCCGCACCGGATATCAAGCTGTTAAGTTATGTGGCCTCTGTCGGCGCCATGGCGCATGCGCCGTTCATCTCGTCGGCGGGCGCAGAGTTCTTCAATCTTTCCAGCTTCCAGGATTTGCCCAACCTGAAGGAGGTGAGGGACATCTTCGAGGGGCCGCGTTTTACCAAGTGGCGTGGCCTGCGTGAGTCGGAAGATGCGCGCTATCTCGGCCTGACCATGCCACGCTTCCTGCTGCGTCAGCCGTACGATCCGCTGGAGAACCCGACCCGCACGTTTGTGTATCGCGAAGCGATCGACGGCGACCACGATAATTATCTGTGGGGCAACACGGCTTTCCTTATGGCCAGCCGGATCACGGAAAGTTTCGCCAAGTACCGTTGGTGTCCGAACATCATCGGTCCGCAGTCCGGTGGTGCGGTGGACGATCTGCCTGTTCACCTCTATGAATCATTGGGCCAGTTGCAGGCCAAGATTCCGACGGAAGTCCTGGTGTCCGATCGCAAGGAGTTCGAGCTGTCCGAGGAGGGTTTCATCCCTCTCACCATGCGCAAGGACAGCGACAACGCGGCGTTCTTTTCCGCCAATTCCGTGCAGAAGCCCAAGGCGTTCCCCAAAACCGCGGAAGGTCAACAGGCACAGACCAACTACAAGCTGGGCACGCAGCTGCCGTACATGTTCATCATCAATCGCCTGGCGCACTACATCAAAGTGCTGCAGCGCGAGCAGATCGGTAGCTGGAAAGAACGTCAGGACCTGGAGCGCGAGCTCAACAGCTGGCTGAAACAGTACATCGCCGATCAGGAGAATCCATCCTCCGACGTGCGTAGCCGTCGCCCGCTGCGCGCCGCGCACATCGAAGTGCAGGACGTGGCCGGCAACCCGGGTTGGTATCAGGTCTCGATGGCCGTGCGCCCCCACTTCAAGTACATGGGCGCCAACTTCGAACTGTCGCTGGTAGGCCGGCTGGATCGCGAGTAAGAGGGCCGCGCCATGCCGAGGTCAGGAGGGCACGGAAGCCTGTTCGAGCGGCTTGATACGGAAGCGCTTCCTCCACGGATGCGCACCCGGCAGCAGATGGCCGCCGAACGGATTCATGCCGTCAAGCGCCATTTGAAATGGCTGCTCAACGCCCGTCAGGGCTGCTCCCAGAGCAGCCCCGATCTTGGGTTGAGCGACTTCAACGATGCCGCGATCGGGAGTGCCGACCTGGCCTTGCGCGTTCGACAGGATATCGAGCGCCTTGTCGCGGCTTACGAGCCGCGTGTACAGGTGTTGAGCGTGCGTGTCTGTCCCGATCCGGACCAGCCGTTGGATCTCCATTTTCGACTGGATTGTCTGGTTCCCGTACACCACGCCGAGGAGAAGGTGGAGATCGATCTGTTGATCCGTCATCAGGATCGGACCGCACGCGTTACCTAGTTTGCTAAGGAAAGCACCAGACCATGTCGCTACGACACAAGTTCCGCGAAGAGATGGACTACCTTCGCCGGCTCGGCCGCGAATTTGCCAAGGACAATCCGCAACTGGCGCGTTTCCTGGGGGATGAGGCGGCCGACCCCGATGTCGAGCGCCTGCTCGAGGGTTTCGCGTTTCTGACGGCCAAGCTCCGACTGAAGATCGAGGACGATTTTCCGGAGCTGACCCATTCGCTCATGCAGCTGCTTTGGCCCAACTACTTGCGCCCCCTGCCCAGTGCCACGATCGTGCGGTTCGATCCCATGGATCGGGCCATCACGCAGCGTCAGGTGATCCCCAGGGGGACCCGGATGCTGTCGCGACCGGTCGATGGGGTGCGGTGCGAATTTCGCACCTGCACGGACGTGGTGCTCTACCCCTTTCGCATTAGCGAGGTCAGCGATGCGCACTCTCGTGAAAAGTCGATCGTGCGCATCGGCCTCGCGACGATCACGGACAACGCGCCCAACACGTTCGACTGCGATCAACTCGATGTCCATCTGAGCGGCGATGATGTCACGGCGAGAACGCTCTACCTCTGGCTAGCAAAATACCTCGACGCGATTCACTTAGAGGTGGATGGCGAGGTCCGCAAGCTGCCCGCGAGCCAGGTGATCTTTCCTGGGTTCCGGCCGGAGGAAGCGTTGTTGCCGTATCCGAAGAATGTCTTTGACGGGTACCGTATCCTGCAGGAATATTTCATCTTCCCGCAGCGATTCCACTTCTTTTCGCTTCATCGGCTTCGGTCGGCTTGGCCGGCTAAACCTGCAGGCCACATTCGCTTTGAATTCCATTTCTCGCGACCCATGCCTGCCGACATCCGGCTGCGTACCGGGGATATCTCGCTGTACTGCGCGCCGGCGGTGAATCTGTTCGACCACGATGCCGAGCCCATTCATCTAAATGGCCGGGCCGTGGACCAGCGTCTGCTTCCGTCCGGCCACCGACCCGATGCCTATGAGATTTTCAGCATCGATGCGGTCGACGGCTACCAGCGTGAGCCCAATGGTCAACGCGGTCATCGGCTACGTACGTTTCACCCCTTTGAGTCCCTGCAGCACGAGATCGAGCACGCCCAAGGGCGTACGGCACTCTATTACCGTGCACGGCTCCAGCAAGCGATGAATGATGATGGTGTTGTCCACCGGATGGCCTTCGTTCGCGCCGATGAGACCGCCTACATCGGTCATGGCGAAACCGTCTCCTTGGCCCTGACCTGCACCAATCGCGATCTGCCGCTGGCCTTGGGCGTGGGCGATATCTGCCTGCCCACGCAGGCAACCCCCATGTACGCGAACTTCACCAACATCACGCGGCCCACACCGGCCTATCGGCCGGTGCTCGATGGCGAGCTGTTATGGAACCTCATCTCCAACCTGTCGCTCAATTACCTCTCCTTGCTGTCGGCGGAGCCGTTGAAAGCAGTGGTTCGCGCCTATGACTTTGCCGCCTTGCATGACATCCAGCATGCCCGTGCGACGCGCATGCGCCTGGCCGGCGTGCAAGAAGCCGTCACGCAACCGGCGGACGTGCTGATGAAGGGGTTGCCGATCCGGGGGCTGAAGACCCAGCTGAAGCTCGACCAGTCGGCGTTCACGTGCGAAGGCGATCTGTATCTCTTCGGCACGGTGTTGAGCCACTTCTTCGCGCTGTACGCGAGCATCAATGCGTTCCATCAACTGGATGTCATCAACGTCACCAACAACGAACGCTACGCATGGCCATGGCAGATCGGCAAGCAACCCCTAATCTAGCCGACATCCTGCTGGCCCAGGCGAAGAATCACGACTTCTTCCGGCTGCTGGAGCAGTTACACGGGTTGCACGGGGATGACCTGGAGGCGACCGATGCAGCCGAGCCTGAGCATCAGCGTGTCCGTTTAAGTAGCTACGCGGGCCTGGGCTTTCCCGCATCGGACATCATGTTTGCCGAACGCATGCCGGCCCAGGCGCGCAGTGACTATCGCGTGCAAGCCAGCTTTTTTGGCCTGCATGGGCCGGATTCTCCCTTGCCAAGCTATTACCTGGACCGCTTGGCCTACGACGCCGGCCAAGGCACGGGCATTCGCCCAGCGTTTGTCGACTTCTTTAACCATCGCCTGTTGACGTTACTGCATCAGGCATGGCGAAAATATCGTTACTACGTTCGCTTTCAACGCGAGGCCAAGGACCGATTTTCACGCTACGTCTTCGCCTTGATTGGCCTCAACGACGAGGAGCTGCGAGGCGCGACACCCATTCCGTGGAGCCGGCTGCTCAGCTACGCCGGTCTGATTGCCAGCCGTAGTCGGTCGCCATCCGTGGTCGCCGGCATCATCGCGCATTGCTTCGACCTCGACGCCGTGCATATTCAGGAGTTCGAGCAGCGCTACATGCAAGTGCCGGAAGGGCAGCGGCTCGCCTTGGGACAGCGCAACGGCGTGTTGGGCGACAGCTTCGTCGTTGGCGCGCGCGTACGTACCCGGCACAGCAAGTTCACCATTGTCATTCCCGATCTCAACCAATCGCGCTTTCGGGAGTTCCTGCCCAGCGGCGAAAACTTCGAGCGCTTGCGCAAGCTGATCGATTTTCTGCTGCGCGATCCTTCTGCCTATGACCTGGCATTGGGTCTGCGGCGAGACGAAGTGCCACCTTTCAATCTCGGCAGACACGGAGGCAGCCACCTCGGCTGGACCAGCTTTGTCGATCAAAAGGAGCTTCGCACATCCGCTCGCGTGCGTATCAAGGTGCGTCTGTGAGCGTCGTTGCTGCTCCACGTCACGTGATGCTCGTGCTTGGCAACCCCGAAGTGGTCACGGCACCACCGTTGACATCAACCGCAAACGCTTTCCCCGACATGGCCTCCAAGGAATGGTGACATGACTTACTCCATACGACCCCTCGCCGGTCAAACCCGGGCGCTGCTGCTGCCCGGCGCCGGGCCCGCTTACGTGCAAGTGGTGCAGCCCAAACCCTGCATCACCCTCCTGGTGCACGGCGTGAACGATCTGGCCGGCGTCTATGCCGAGATCGAACACGGGCTCTGCGCCGGCCTCAACGAACGGCTCGACCACCTCACCAACGCCCGGGGTCCGATCAACGCCGCCGCCCTGGTGCCGGCGCGGTACTCGCTGCCCACTCAAGAGGACCACCTCGCCAAGGATCCGGACAAGGTCTACTACCGTCGCCTGGCCAACACCGGCAAGGGTGGCGGCAACGCGCGCAGCGTGGTCATCCCGTTCTATTGGGGGTTTCGCGAGGACAATGACAAAGATCCCCGGACCAAATTGCCCTACGTCCAGAAAGACACCCCGCACGGCGAATGGCTGGACCGTTACGGCAACCGCCTGGACAAGGCCGCCACCAAGGAGGGCGGCGTGTTCGCCAATGCCACCACCACCTTGCCGGACATGTGGCGGCAGGGTTTCAACGGCCTGCTGTTTGGTTTTCTGCCGATGAACATGCTGGCCGGATCCCCGCGGCACCCCCTGTTGACCGCGCCACCGCGCCAATACATGGTGCTGGCCGCGCGGCGCTTGGCGATGCTGGTCAAGATCATCCGCACCCAGCACCCCGACGACACCGTCAATGTGGTGGCGCACAGCCAGGGCACGATGCTCACGCTGCTGGCCAATGCCTTTCTCAAGGACGAGCAGCAACGTCCCATCGACAGCGCCGTGCTGATGAACGCGCCCTACAGCCTGGTCGAGCCGCGGGTGGAGCGCACCCAGCTGCACGACCAGCAGCAAACCCAGGCCGCGCGGTGCGACACGCTGGGCCACATCCTGCGCTTTATCGGCGAGCGGCCGCACACCGTTCCCTCGCTGGCACAGATGGCCGATGCCCGCGATCTGGACCGCTGCATCGGCGGCCTGCGCTGGACCGGGCAGCAGTGCGCCACCACCTTGAACGCCACCACGGTCCCCTTTGAGGAGCGCGACAACCGCGGCCACATCACGCTGTACTTCACCCCGCTGGACCAGACGGTGGGTTTGCGCAACGTGCAGGGCATCGGCTGGCAAGGCGTGCCGGACGAAGTGCTGGGCCAGTTGGGTGAACGCTTCCATCAGCGGCTCTTCACCCTGCGCGAGCGCAACGGCCAGCGGGAGGAAGTGGGCACCGCGCCGCACCGTTACGTGATGCGCCAGGCGGGCGAACACACCTGGGATGGCAACGGGCAGGGGTGGACGGGCAACCTGATCAAGGCCGAGCTCGACAAAGATCAAGCCGTCACGCTCAACGCCCCCCGATTGCCGCAGGCCTTCGTGGTGAACTTCGATGGCGATGGAGTGGTGGACGCCCAAAGCGCCGCCAGGGCCAAGGACGGCATCCATATGGTGAAGGCGCCGATGGACCCGATCGATGCCTCCATCGGCATCACCAACGGCGGCTGGAAACCGGGCGTCTACCGGAGCTATGAACTGGCGGAGAGCGACCCGGCCTTTGCCGGTGGGCGTGGCCCGGACGCGGTGCAGGCTAGGCTCAACGCGGGCAAGGAAGCGTTCGACCACACGCAAGTCAAAAGCGTCACCGTGATCGGCGAGGGCAGGGTCCGCGTCACCCGCACGGAAACGCCGAGCGATGCGCGCGAGCGCCTGATGGAAACCACGCCAGAGCAGCTCACCCAGGACGACGCGCTGTCGTTTCATTCGGCCATTCCGGCGAATGCGGAACATAGCCGCAGGGCGGTGGCGTATGACCTGGCGATCGGGCAGGCCAGGAGTATCGATGATGAGAGGTTTTATACCTATCTGTGTCGCGTGGCGGATTGGCGGTTGGGGTGGAGTCAAAAAAAGGCAGACAAGGATTTTCGTCAACCAGGCAGCCTGAAGAACGAGCAAGAGCGTAGCCCGTTCGACGACGACGGCCCCGATGCAGACACGCTGGCGTTCTACCAAAACGAAGCGCTGGACAACAAGAAGCTGATCGACGCCACGGCGGACTATCGCACCACCGGCAAGCCGGAGAAGTACCCCGAGTACTTCAACCCACCGCTGCCCACGCTGGTGAGGAGTGAAACCCGTGGCTAACTCCCTACTGCTTCGTCTCGCCATCAGTGTTGGCGTCATGGCGCTGGTGCTCGTCATCAGCGCTTGTGCGGCCACGCCGGACTTGCTGGTACATCGCGCACCGAATGCCGACCAATCATTGTCTGACACCCTCGGTGCGGCGAGTTGTTTCAAGTCGCCGTCGCTGTATTCGACCGGTGCGGATGACGTCTACGCCGCTTCATCCTCTGCCAAGGACGCTTCCTCCATGAATGCCTCGCCGCTCTACCGTGCTCCAACCACTTCGCCGCACCTGGAAACGTTGGATATTGTCAGCGTAGGTTTGAGTTTGGACGTCTATCGGCAAGGGCAGGTATGGGGGCAGATGCAGCAGCAGGACGCACGGCAGTCCAATAGCCTGCATGTAGGGTCGATCTTGCCGACGGATCCTGCCAAATATCCGGTGACGGTGGATACGAAAAACATGGCTTACGATCAACGCAAAGCGGATGCGTTGGAACTGGCTCTGAAGGATTTCCGAGAGGCGTGGCCAATACCCACCGTTACTGTAGTGCGAGGGTGGAACTCCGGGGCGGCCAATCCGCGCGTTTCGCACGAAGCAGTGAAGGAAACGCTTCAATACATGGTCGAGGGTCTGCGTCCGGAAGCGGGTTTGCACTGGCACGAAATCCACCAGCTCCCCAATGGCGTGATCTGCAGCGATACCCCCGAGGATGTGGTCGAGGATATCTTCCGCACGTTCGAGGGCCACCCCGACCTGCCGGCGATGCTGGTGTATGTGGTGGAGGGCTACAACATGGCGGGCATGCTCTCCACCAAGGACCAAGCCCTGATTGGCGTCGGTAACGGCCCGCGCCAACCCGGCGAACTCACCGACGCCATGGTCGCCCTCGTGGTGGCCCGTCCCGAGCGCGTCAACTGGCTGCGCGGCTTCGTCAAATACACCAAGCCCCCACCCGGGCATTCCATCTACCCCGGCTTCACCTTCTGGGATCGTCAGCCTCCGATGACTTTCCGGGCATCGCCTTTCATTCCCGAGCCCTGGACCGCGCTGGGCTTCAAGCAATGGGACGCCATGAAAACCCTCGCCGTGCTGCACCGTCCGGTGACGGTTTCGCTCGCCAACCCGGCCAAGCCTGGTACGCGACTGAAGAACGAGGCACTCAGCACCGTTCTTGCCGATGGCTGGAAAAGGGCGATCGACAACATCACGCCCTCGCCCTCGCGCATGTTCTACGACGCCGGCCCCCAACCGGCCGTCCCCGCGCTGGCCGAGCTGATGCCTGCGCTCAAAGCCGCCGGCAGCCCGCTGGACCTGCTCGAATCGAACGAGAGCTACGACCTGACGCAACGCCTGGGCGACACCGGCGCGGCATCGCCGTTCGTCGCTATCGCATTGGCGACCATGGCGACCTACCTCAACGCCGATACCAGCGTGGTGGCGCCGCTGCGCCGTACCGATCAGGCCACCCTGATCGCACTCACCTCCGCCACGCCCGGCAAGAAACCCACCGGCGATCCGTTCGGCGTGAACCTGCTGCCGCAGACGGCCAGCAGCGAGCAACCCTCCGTTCGGATACGCGCCGAACAAGCTGCCGCATGGCGCGAGGAAGAAGCCCGCGAACATCCGTATAGGCGTCCAAGCGATCCGGAACAGGCGGCACGCGACAAGCAGACGCTGGATGACTTTATTGCCGGCGGCCCTGGCGTGGATTTGGACAAGCTTTGAGTGTCGGCGAGTTTTCTGCCGTTTCGTCATACGTCTTGCGGTGGTCACAAGACCATCGTTGACATCAACCCACCGTTGCACACGCTGGTTCGGAGTGAAACCCGTGGCTAAGTCCTTACTGCTTCGTCTTGCCGTCAGCGGCGGCGTCATGGCGCTGGCGCTCGCCATCAGTGCTTGTGCGGCCACGCCGGACTTGCTGGTACGTCGCGCACCGAATGCCGACCAGTCACTGCCAGACACGTTCGGTGCGGCGAGTTGTTTCAAGTCGCCATCGCTGTATTCGACCGGTGCGGATGACGTCTACGCCGCTTCATCCTCTGCCAAGGACGCTTCCTCCATGAATGCCTCGCCGCTCTACCGTGCTCCAACCACCTCGCCGCACCTGGAAACGTTGGATATTGTCAGCGTAGGTTTGAGTCTGGACGTCTATCGGCAAGGGCAGGTATGGGGACAGATGCGGCAGCAGGACGCACGGCAGTCCAATAGCCTGCATGTAGGGTCGATCTTGCCGACGGATCCTGCCAAATATCCGGTGACGGCCGACACCAAAAACATGGCATGGGATCAACGCATGCAAGATGCGTTGGAACTTGGGCTAAAGGACTTTAGGGAGGCGTGGCCGATCCCAACCATCACCGTCGTACGAGGGTGGAACTTCTCAGCAACTAATCTGCGATTCCCACATGTAGATGAAATCCAGCGTGGGATTACTCGCATGGTGAATAATCTTCGGCCGGAAGCGGGTTTGCACTGGCACGAAATCCACCAGCTCCCCAATGGCGTGATTTGCAGCGACACGCCCGAGGATGTGGTCGAGGACATCTTCCGCACCTTTGAGGCCCATCCCGACCTGCCGGCGATGCTGGTGTATGTGGTGGAGGGCTACAATTCAGCTGCCCAGCTCTCCACCAAAGACCAAACCCTGATTGGCGTCGGTAACGGCCCACGCCAACCCGGCGAACTGACCGACGCCATGGTGGCCCTCGTGGTGGCCCGCCCCGAGCGCGTCAACTGGCTGCGCGGCTTCGTCAAATACACCAAGGCCCCACCCGGGCATTCCATCTACCCCGGCTTCACCTTCTGGGATCGTCAGCCTCCGATGACTTTCCGGGCATCGCCTTTCATTCCCGAGCCCTGGACCGCGCTGGGCTTCAAGCAATGGGACGCCATGAAAACCCTCGCCGTGCTGCACCGTCCGGTGACGGTTTCGCTCGCCAACCCGGCCAAGCCTGGTACGCGACTGAAGAACGAGGCACTCAGCACCGTTCTTGCCGATGGCTGGAAAAGGGCGATCGACAACATCACGCCCTCGCCCTCGCGCATGTTCTACGACGCCGGCCCCCAACCGGCCGTCCCCGCGCTGGCCGAGCTGATGCCTGCGCTCAAAGCCGCCGGCAGCCCGCTGGACCTGCTCGAATCGAACGAGAGCTACGACCTGACGCAACGCCTGGGCGACACCGGCGCGGCATCGCCGTTCGTCGCTATCGCATTGGCGACCATGGCGACCTACCTCAACGCCGATACCAGCGTGGTGGCGCCGCTGCGCCGTACCGATCAGGCCACCCTGATCGCACTCACCTCCGCCACGCCCGGCAAGAAACCCGCCGACGATCCGTTCGGCGTGAACCTGCTGCCGCAGACGGCCAGCAGCGAGCAACCCTCCGTTCGGATACGCGCCGAACAAGCTGCCGCATGGCGCGAGGAAGAAGCCCGCGAACATCCGTATAGG
>Ga0335072_10001075_pt1 | contig 46419 bp, 35 predicted proteins | sample Lox_Sample_21_FD_206725 | JGI IMG/M metagenome (GOLD analysis project Ga0335072, IMG submission 206725) | Soil microbial communities from Loxahatchee National Wildlife Refuge, Florida, United States - Lox_Sample_2.1 | ecosystem: Environmental > Terrestrial > Soil > Wetlands | place: USA... | reverse complement strand
TGCAGATCAACGGCACCTATGTGCATACCAACGGCAACTTCAACAACTACAGCCTGACCTCGAACCAGTTCGCGGTGACCGGCCTCGGCAACTCGGCCAACTTCATCGGCTTCTACCAGGAGCACGGCTTCCAGGCGAGGCTGGCGGTGCAGTGGCAGGGTACGCAGCTGATCACCCTCGGGCAGGAGCAGGGCGGCGCCGCGTTCGGCAACGAGCCGGTGTACCTCGCGGCCGCGACCGAGCTGGACTTCAGCGCCCAGTACGACGTCAACAGCAACCTGAGCGCGTACTTCCAGGCGTCGAACCTGACGAACTCGATCTACCACAGCTATGGACGGTTCTCGAACCAGACCCTGAACCTGATAGACTACGGACGCGATTTCTCGGTAGGGGTGCGCGCGAAGTTCTAGTGGTACAACCGGTAAAGGCAGTGGTCATCGTCGGCGGAGGAACCGCCGGCTGGCTCACCGCAGGCATCATCGCCGCCCGCCATCAGGCTCGGATGAAGGCGGGCGGACTCTCAGTGACGCTGATCGAGTCCCCGGACATCAAGATCATCGGCGTCGGGGAGGGGACTTGGCCGACGATGCGCTCATCGCTGGAGAAGATGGGCGTGTCGGAGACCGCGCTCTTCCGGGAGTGCGATGCCGCGTTCAAGCAGGGAGGAAAGTTTGCCGGCTGGACGACCGGGGCGGAGGATGACGCCTACTACCATCCGCTGATGGTGCCGCAGGGCTTCTCGCAGGTGAACCTCGTGCCGCACTGGGTGCGCGAGGGCCGCGGGCTGAGCTTCTGCGATTTCGTGACGCCCCAGGGACGGCTGTGCGATGACGGCCTCGCCCCGAAGACCATCACCCAGGGCGAATACCGGGCGCTCGCCAACTATTCCTATCATCTCGACGCCGGCAAGTTCGCGCCGTTTCTCGCGCGGCACTGCACCGACAAGCTCGGGGTGCGCCACGTACTGGCCGATGTGGTGCAGGTCAATCAGCGCGAGTCCGGCGATATCGAGGGTGTGCTGACCAAGCAGGCCGGCGAGATCCTCGGCGATCTCTTCATCGACTGCAGCGGCTTCTCGGCGCTGCTGCTCGGCAAGACCCTCGGTGTCGGATTCAAGGCGTGCAGCGACGTCCTCTTCTGCGACACCGCGCTCGCCACCCAGGTGCCCTACGACAGCCCCGATGCGCCGATGGCCTCGCAGACCATCTCGACCGCGCAGGCGGCCGGCTGGACCTGGGACATCTGCCTGCCCACCCGCCGCGGCGTCGGCTACGTGTATTCGAGCCGCCACCAGAGCGAGGAGGCCGCCCGCGAGACGCTGCTCGGCTACATCGGGCCCGGACACGAGGACCTGCCGGTGCGCAAGATCCCGATCCGCGCCGGCCACCGCGAGACCTTCTGGAAGAACAACTGCGTCGCGGTCGGGCTCGCCAGCGGCTTCCTCGAGCCGCTCGAGTCCTCGGCCATCGTGCTCGTCGAGCTGTCCGCCAAGCTGATCGCGGAGCAGATGCCCGCGTGCCGCGAGGTGATGGACATCGTCGCGAAACGCTTCAACGACACGACGATGTACCGTTTCGGCCGGATAGTGGATTTCCTCAAGCTGCACTACGTGCTGACCAAGCGCACCGACACGGCTTTCTGGCGCGACAACGTCGATCCGGCGACGGTGCCGGATCGCCTGCGGGATCTGCTGACGCTCTGGAAGTACCAGTCGCCCTGGTACTTCGATGAGCTCGACCGCCTGGAGGAGGTCTTCCCCGCGGCGAGCTATCAATACGTGCTCTACGGGATGGGCTTCGAGACCCAGGTCGCGCCGGAGGATACGGTCGACAGCGCACCGGCCGCCGCGCGCCTGCTCCGGGAGAACGAGCGTGCCACCGGGGAGATGCGCGCGCGGCTGCCGACCAACCGCGAGCTGCTCAACAAGATCTACCAGTACGGGCTGCAGCCGGTATGACCCGCATCGTGCCGCTCAACAGGGAGGTGCACAAGTCGCTCAGGGTGGATGGGCGCGCCTCGGCCGCCTACGGCGACAACCAGCGCTTCACCCACGTGATCGTCAACGAGTTCCCGCAGCTCGTCGTGCATTACCCGATCCTCTTCTCCAAGGATGCCAACACGGGCGAGTTCTACTGCGGCGTGATGCTGGGATTCGATGAGGGCGAGAACCTCTTCCTCGAGGAATGGCGCGATCTGCAGTTCTACCGGCCGCTCGGCCTGCAGCGCGTGCCGTTCTATGCCCACGGGCCCGAGGTCGCGATCGACCTCGACCATCCGCGCGTCGGCGTCGCCGAGGGGACGGCTCTTTTCACCGAGCACGGCCAGCCGTCGCGATACCTGCAGCGCATCATCTGGGCCTTCCAGGACCTGGACCCCGGAATCCAGGTGACCCGGCACTTCATCGCGCGCCTCCTGGAGCTGAAGCTCATCGAGCCCGTGGACCTGGAGGCGGAGTTCGACGACGGCCGGATCATCAACTGCGACGGGCTCTATACCGTCAACCAGGACACGCTTCTCAGGCTGCCCGATGAGGCTGTGGTGGAGCTCTTCCGGCGCGGCTACCTGCGCCTCATCCACTACATGATCGCCTCGCTCAAGCAGTTCCACGTGCTCGCGCGCAAGAAGAACGGCCACATGTTGAAAGCGACCGAGAGCCTGGCGGGCGTGCGCCCGTCGGCTCGCGGTTGATCCCTCGCTCCCGCCGGCGATCTCCGCGGCGACCCATGACTCTCTCGCTCAAAGAGATCGCCGGCCGGGACTTGACTGCGCAGCGCTTCCAGCGCGAGGTGGTCGAAGGCTGCCAGCCCGTCATCCTCCGCGGCCTGGTCGCGGACTGGCCGGTGGCGCAGGCGGCGCTCGACTCCCCGGCGCGCCTCCGGGACTACCTCGCCGCCTTCGACGTCGGCGGCCGGGTGGAGACCTATCTCGGCGCCCCGGCCATCGGCGGCAAATATTATTACTCCCCGGACCTCAAGGGATTCAACTTCGAGCGGCGGATGATGAAGCTGCTCGAGGCGCTGCAGGTCATGGTGGAGTCCCTGGACCAGCCGCAGGCGCCGTCCGTCTACGTCGGCTCCGTGCCGACCGGCGAAACGCTACCGGGCTTCGCGTCCGCGAACGCGATCCCCTTTCTCGGGCAAGGCGTCAGCCCCCGCATCTGGCTGGGCACCCGGTCGAACGTCTCCTGCCACCACGATACCTACGACAATCTCGCCTGCGTCATCGCAGGACGGCGCCGGTTCACGCTGTTCGCGCCGGAGCTCATCAGCAAGCTCTACGTCGGTCCCATCGACAATACGATGGCGGGCGCGCCGGTCAGTCTCGCCGCCTCCGCGGACGGCCCGCAGGACGGGGACTTCCCGCTCTTCGAGGAAATCCGCGCCCGGGCGCTGCGGGTGGAGCTCGAAGGGGGCGATGCGCTCTACCTGCCGAAGCTCTGGTGGCACAAGGTGGAGTCCCTCGCGCCGCTCAACGGCCTGGTCAACTACTGGTGGGATGCCTTCAGCGCCGGGCCGGATGCGCCCTACACGAGCATGCTGCTCGCCATGATCACCATCGCGGAGCGGCCGCCGGCCGAGCGGCAGGCCTGGAGGGCGTTCTTCGACCATTACGTCTTCCGCACCGGCGGGCATCCGCTGGCGCACCTGCCGGCGGAGCAGCACGGGCTCCTCGGGCCGCTGAAGCCGGAGAACTACGCCCGCATCCGCGCCAGGGTCATGCACATGCTGCGCGGGGTCTGAATAATGGTCCAGTAGTGGACCATGACAGCCGGCCGGCAAAGGCGCATGCTGTGACCCAGGGTGAGCGTCAGCATCAAGCCGGGCCGGGACGAGCCCGCGAGAGGAGAGGGTACGCACGCCTGCTGGTCGAGGCGGCGCGTCGTAGCCCACGGGTTCCTCATGCTCGCCGCCGCGCCGCTCCTGGCCGGTGCGGGCCGCAAGGCCGCCGAGCCTCCTCCCGGTCTCAGCACCACTGACCCGCCCGGCAGCCCACCGAAGGGGACCGACAACGGCATCGGCGCCGGCTCGGGCTCCGTGCGCGCCGCGAGCCTGACCGACAACCGCCTGACGACCGCCGTCTACATCAACGACGTTGGACCCTACCGCTTCCTCGTGGACACGGGCGCCGAGCGCTCGTTGATGGCCGCCGAGATCGCCGCCGAGCTCGGCTTGCCGCAGGGCCCCAAGGTGATGGTCGAGGGCATCCTGCGCGACCTGCCGGGGGTGCTCGTCGGGATCCGCAGCCTGCGGATGGGCAGCCTCGTCTGTCCGCCGCTCGAAGTGCCGGTGCTGCCGCGCCCCATGTTGGGAGTGGACGGCTATCTCGGGCTCGACGTTCTCGACCGCCATCGGGTGGTGCTCGATTTCCAGGCCCAGAAGCTCAGTGTCACGCGGCCGCAGGGTTTCTTCGCGGCGCTGTGGGAACGTCCGGATGAAGTCATCGTGCGCACGCTCGGCACCTCCGGCCGCCTGCGCGCTTCCAACTGCACGGTCAACGGCGTCCCCGCGGGCGCTTTCATCGATACTGGCGCCGAGGTTTCGGTCATCAACCCGGCGCTCTACGCGCAATTACAACGCCACAGCGCGCCGCGGGAGCTGGTCGGCGGCCCGGTGCAGCTCGCGGGCGTGACCGGCGGCAGCGTCGAGGGTCTCGCCATCCAGTTGGACGAGATCGTCCTCGGCGAGCTGCACCTCACCTACATGCCGATGGTCGTGGCCCCGCTGGACGTGTTCGATGTCTGGGGCCTGAAGGACCAGCCGGCGCTGCTCTTCGGCATGGACTGCCTGCGGCGCTTCCGCCGGGTGTCGATCGACTACGGCCGCAAGGAGCTGCGCTTCGAAGTGGCGAGCGCGCGCCTGCCGCAACCGCTGCAGGCCGCGCTGCCGCTGCCGCTCAGCGGTTGATGGACTCAGGCACGGGGACGTGCCCCGCCGCCGCAGGTGGCGGAGCCGCGGGACAAAAACCACGCTTTTTTCCCGCGGCGCGCCGGGCCGGGCAGGACGCCCGGATCCAGCGCTTTAATACTTGCAATGACGCGCGATGATGCTCTCGGCCATCTCCTGACGGCCTGACTTCGGCGCCGGGTCGAGGTTCTTCTCGACCGCGAGGTCGGCCAGGGTCGCGAGGTCGATCGCACCGCTCTCGATGCGCGCGCCGAGGTCGCTGTCCCACTTCTGATAGCGCTCCTGCTTCAGGCGCGCCAGCTTGCGCTCCGAGACGATGTCGGCGGCCGCCAGCAGGCCGCGCGCCAGGGTATCGACACCGCCGATGTGCGCGATGTAGAGGTCGGCGGGGTCCACCGACTGGCGGCGCAGCTTGGCGTCGAAGTTGAAGCCGCCGGTGCCGAAGCCTTTGTCCTCGACCAGTTGGATGAAGGCCGGCACGAGCTCCTGCGCGTTGTTGGGAAACTGGTCGGTGTCCCAGCCGTTGCGCGGATCGCCGCGGTTGATGTCGATCGAGCCGAAGATGCCGTAGGCGCGCGCCGCGGTCACCTCGTGCTCGAAATCCAGCCCGGCGAGCGTCGCATGATTGACCTCGATGTTGACGCGGACTTCCTTCGTCAGGCCGTACTTCTGCAGGAAGGCGAACACGGCGGCGACGTCGCGGTCGTACTGGTGCTTGGTGGGCTCGAAGGGCTTCGGCTCGATCAGGATCGTGCCCTTGAAGCCGATGCGGTGCTTGTGCTCCACGACCATGGAGAGGAAGCGGCCGTAGTGATCGAGCTCGCGCTTGAGGTCGGTGTTGAGGAGCGAGTCATATCCCTCGCGGCCGCCCCAGAGGACGTAGTTCTCACCGCCCAGGCGGTGGGTCGCCTCGAGGCAGAAGCGCACCTGCGCGGCGGCCCAGGCGTAGACGTCCGGATCGGGGCTGGTGGCCGCGCCGCCGGCGTAGCGCGGGTGGCTGAAGAGGTTGGCCGTGCCCCAGAGGAGCTTCATGCCGGTCGCTTCCATCCTGGTCTGCATCCGGTCCACGATGGCCTTGAGGTTGCGATCGTGCTCCTTCAGCGTCGCGGCCGTCGCCATGGCATCGACGTCGTGGAAAGTGAAGTAGGGGACGCCGAGCCGCTTGAAGAAATCGAAGGCGGCCTCGAGCTTCTCGTCCGCCATCTCCTGGGTGATCTTCGGCGCGAGCCAGGGCCGGGGCAGGGTGCCGCCGCCGAAGATGTCCTGGCCCGGCCAGTTGAAGGAATGCCAGTAGCAGACCGCGCACCGCAGCCATTCCTCCATGCGCTTGCCGAGGACCTTGCGGTCCTTGTCGTAGACCCGGTAGGCGAACTCGCTCGCCGTCTCCGGACCCTCGTAGCGAACCGGCTCGATGCTGGAAAACAAAGTCATGACGAAAACTCCACGAATGTACTTTTGAGATCCCGATAGAGATGTTGGAAAGTGCGGCGGCGGCTGGCGAGCAGCGCCGCGAGCGCTCCATCGGGTTGGACCACCCGCTCGACCGGCGGCGCGGCGCAGACTTCCTGCTCGCCGCCGTCGCCCGCGGCCAGGCGCGCGAGGCGCGCCGCCCCCAATGCCGCCCCGACCTCGCCCCCGGCGCGGTAGGTGAGGGGCCGGCGCAGGGCCGCGGCAATCAACCGGCCCCAGTACGGCAGGCGCGCGCCGCCGCCGGTGACGCTGATGTCGTTGACCGGCTGCCCCGCCTGGTCGCTCTTCTCCGTGAGCACGTCCAGGCCGTCGGCAAATGCGAACGCGACCCCCTCGAGCACCGCGCCGATGAGCTCCGCCGGAGTCGTGTCCGGCCGCAGGCCGAAGAACACTCCGCGGGCGCCGGGGTCGTTGTGAGGCGTGCGCTCTCCGGTGAGGTACGGCAGGAAGAGCGCCGAATGGCGGCTCAGTCCCTGCGCTTCCGCCTTGGCGACGAGCTGCGGCAGGTCGGTGCCGCCGACGAGTTGCGCCACCCAGTCGAGCGTGCTCGCGGCGCTCAACATGACTGACATCTGGTGCCAACGGCCAGGCAGACAGTGGCAGAAGGCATGTGCCGCTCGATCCGGATTCGGACGGAAGCGATCCGTCACGACGAAGAGCACACCGGATGTTCCAAGTGACAGGAACGCCTCGCCTGGGCGCACGACGCCAAGACCGACGGCGCTTGCGGCGTTATCTCCGCCACCACCGGCGACCACGACACGCGGAACACCGAGCTCGGCGGCAGCAATCGCGGCGAGAGTGCCGGAGGGACTGGAGCCTTCGACCAGCGCCGGCATCTGCGCGCGGCCGAGATCCGTCGCCGCGAGCATCGCATCGGACCATTCGCGGCCGCCCACATCCAACCAGCCCGTGCCGGCGGCATCGGACATATCGCTGACCTTCTCGCCGGTCAGGCGCAGGCGAACGTAGTCCTTCGGCAGCAGGACACAGGCGGTGCGGCGAAAGATCTCCGGCTCGTGACGCGCCACCCAGAGAAGCTTCGGGGCGGTGAACCCCGGCATCATGATGTTGCCGGTGATGGCGCGGGAGGCGGGCTCCCGCCGCTCGAGCTCCAGACACTCCTCGGCGGAGCGGCCGTCGTTCCAGAGAATGGCGGGACGCAGAGGACGGTCGTGCGCGTCGAGGAGCGTCGCGCCGTGCATCTGGCCCGAGAGGCCGATGGCGCGCACCCGGGCGCGGGACGAGCCGGAGAGCCCGTTCACCGCGCGCACCGTGGCCTGCCACCAGGCCTCCGGCGACTGCTCCGAGAAGCCGGGCGCCGGCCGGCTGACCTCGAGCGGCGCGGAAGAAGAGCCGGCCGAACCGCCTTCCTCCGTCAGGAGTACTGCCTTGACACTCGAGGTGCCGATGTCGATGCCTAGATACAGCGCGGCCGCTCCGGTGCGGAGAATCTCCGGCCGCGATGGTAGCGGTATCAGATCGCGGGTGTCAATTGTGATACGCTGCCGGCGATCCGTATATGGACCTGTGCGCTGGGCCGCTGCCCGCGTGCCGGATAGGCCACTCGCCGCCGCGCCGCCATTGGGGTTGCCGTGTCGAAGACCGCTGCGTCCGTGACTCTCACCCTTCGGCCCCGCGCGGCCGGCGCCACCCTGTTGCGCTGGCTCTACGATGAGATCCGGCTGGCGATCGTGGAAGGCAGGCTCTCGCCCGGTACGCGTCTGCCCTCGACCCGCGGAATTGCGCGCCAGTATCGCGTGGCGCGCGGGACCGTGGTTGCGGCGTTCGAGCACCTGACCGCAGAAGGATACATAGAGGGCACCGTCGGCAGCGGCTCTTTCGTGCGCAACGTGACAGCGCTGTCCCCAACGCCGTCGGCGGCAGCCCGCGCGCGGTCGCGCGTGCCGGCGCCTGCGCCGTCACTGTCCGTGCGCGGGCGGCGGCTGATGAGCAATCCGTTCCCGCTGCGCCTGCCCGCGGGCACGCACACCTTCCGCCTGGACATGGCGGCGCTCGAGGCGTTTCCCCTCAAGACCTGGAGCAGGATCAGCGCGCGCTGTCTGCGCACCGGCGGTCCGGGTCTGCTGCGCCATGGCGAGACCCTCGGTTTCCGGCCGCTGCGGGCCGCCATCGCCGATTACGTCGGACTGACGAGGGGCGTGCAATGCACGCCCGATGAGGTCGTCGTCACCTCCGGCACGCAGGCCTCGCTCGATCTCGTCGCGCGTCTGGTGTTGGATCCCGGGGACCGTGTCTGGGTGGAGGATCCCTGTTATACCGCCGTACCGGCGCTGCTGCGCGCGGTGGGCGCGGAGGTGGTCGGCGTGCCCGTGGACGGGGCGGGCATCGATTGCGAGGCCGGCCGGCGCCGCGCGCGGGTCGCGAAGCTCGCCTGTGTCACCCCGGGCTGTCATTTCCCGCTGGGCGTGACGCTGTCGCTGCAGCGCCGGCTGGCGCTGCTCGAGTGGTCGCGCGCCGCCGGGGCGTGGATCTTCGAGGACGACTACGACAGCCAGTTGGGATTCAGCGGGCGGCCGCTCGCCGCGCTGCGCAGCCTCGACCGCGCCGGCTGCGTCATCTATTCCAACAGCTTCAGCAAGCTGCTGTTCCCGTCGCTGCGGCTCGGCTTCCTGGTCGTGCCGGCCGCGCTCCTCGGCGCGGTGGAGGCGGCGCGCTCGGTGCTGCAGCGCTTCCCCTCGGTGTTGGATCAGGCGGTGCTCGCGGAATTCATCGGCGCCGGCCACATGGAGCAGCACATGCGCCGCATGCGCGATCTCTACACCGTGCGGCACGATGCGCTCGTCAGGCTGGCGCAGCGGGAGCTCGCCGACGTGTTGCGGCTGTCGCCGGTCACCGCGGGCCTGCAGACCGTCGGCTGGCTGGCCGACGGCATCCCGGAGCTCGAAGCCAGCCGTCTGGCGGTGGCGCGGGGCATCGTGGCGGTGCCCCTGTCACAGCTCACCGTGGAGCGGACGATGCCGCCCGCTCTCGTGCTCGGCGCCGCGGACACGGACATCCCGGCGACGGAGCGCGGCGTAGCGCAGCTCGGCGCCATCCTGAGGCGACTGCAGAGTAGCAACGCGGCGGATTCCGCCTGAGGCGCCTGCCGACGCCCGGTATACCAGCAGTGGTACTATATGAGCCATGGGTACACTATTCCAAGCCGAGTGCCACAAGAGCCAAGTCCTGAATAAGTTGAGGGCGCTGGAAGCAGAGTTACGGGCGGAAGGCGTTCGCCATGTTTCACTCTTCGGCTCGGTCGCGCGCGGCGAAGACACTGTCTCCTCAGACGTCGATCTGGCGCTCGATCTGGCGCCTGATGCAGTACCGACCGGATTCCAGTTTGTCACCTATGTCGATCGCCTGAAGCGCAGGCTGGCCGCGGCGCTTTCCCGCAACGTCGATATAGTCATCCTGCCTGCCCGGCGGCGTGAGCTCAGAGAAGCCCTGAGCCGCGACGCCACTCCGGCGTTCTGAGCGTGACGAGCTCCAAACCTGCAGCGCGGTACCGAGACATACGGCGCAACATAGCGAAGATAAGGGAGTATCTGGCTTCCGGTGGCGGGTTGGAACGAGTTCTCGTCGCGCAAGGCATGGCCTACGACGCCGTCAGAATGTGCTTCCTGGAGATCTCGGAAGCTGCAGCGAAGTTGGGTGCTCTCGCTGAGCTGCACGAGCCCGAGATTCCGTGGGCTGCGATCCGGGGTTTCGGCAACCATCTGCGCCACACCTACGATGAAATCGACCTGAATGCGATCGAGCGCGCAGTGGCGGATATCGATCGGCTCGATGCAGCGTGCGAGCGGGCGATCGCGCGAGCCGAGCGAGAGGTCACTCCGGGCTGACGACCTCGAAGGGAGCGGTGTTCGCTGCACCTGAAATGGCCCGGTTGCCGGCGCGATAATGGCCCAATACATTCGGTGTGGTCAGCCTATGCTATTCCTCGGCCAAGTCTGCCGGGGACGTCATCTACTTGCGCAGAGTCGGAGCAGGGCAACTCTTCTTCGCCGCGAGTTTCGCGGCCATCGGCGCGATCAGCCTGGCGGCGCGCGATTTCCTGCTGTCGCAGCAGCCGGTGCCGCCGGGCATCCCCGGGCGCGAAACCCTGGCCTGCATTTCCGCGGCACTGTTGCTCGCCGCCGGGGCCGGCCTCCTGCTGCCCGCCGCCGCCAAGCGCTCGGCGCTGATCCTGACCGGGTTCGTCGCGCTGTGGGTGCTGGCGCTCGAGCTGCCGCGCGCGCTGGCACACCCCGGGGTGGAGGCCAACTGGCTGGGCGTGGGCGAGGACTCCTCGCTCGTCGGCGGCGGATGGCTCATCTACTACGCGCTTTCAGGCCGCAGCGATGGCAGCGCGCGGATCGCACGGATTCTCTTCGGCGTCGCGCTGCTGCCGATCGGCGTGTCGCATTTCGTTTATCTGCAGGGCGCCGCCGGCCTGATCCCCGCCTGGATGCCGCTGCGCGTACCGTTGACGGCTCTCGGCGGCGCGGGACACATCGCGGCCGGACTCGCGATCGCCGTCGGCGTCGTGCCGCGGCTGGCGGCGGCATTGGAGGCGATCATGGAAGGCCTCTTCACCGTCATCTGCTGGCTGAGCGCCGTGATCGCGGCGCCCGCCAACCGCCAGGACTGGGTGAACCTCTGCATCTCCACCGCGCTCAGCGCGGCGGCGCTGGCCGTCGCCGAATCCTACGGCCGACGGCCCGGGGCGACACCGGTGATACAATCTGCCGATGCAAAAGCGCCAGCGGGCGCGCGAGATCCGCCGAGTCGATCTCTCTGACGTCGAGCTGGCGTCCAGCGGCACGGCGCGCCGGATCAACCGCGACATCATTCTCGAGCTGATCCGCACGCGCCAGCCGATCTCGCGCGCGGAGCTCGCCAGGCAGTCGGGGCTGCAGCGCAGCACGGTGTCGCAGATCATCGAGCAGCTGCTGGCGGAGAAGTGGGTCTGCGAGGGCAGCGCGGCGGTGTCGCAGCGCGGCCGGCGGCCGACCCTCATCCGCTTGAACGAGAGCGTGGTTGCCCTGGCGGTGGACATCCATCCGCGCCAGGCGACGATCGCCATGGTCGATCTCAACGGGCGCCTCATTTCCCGATCGATGGCCCCGTTGAGCCGCGACGCCGGCGCCTCGACGGACCTGATCCTCGAGGCCATGTCGAGAATGAAGGCCGGCCTCGGCGGCATGTCCATCGAAGGCGTCGGCGTCAGCTTCCCGGGACGGGTCGACCCGCACACCTATCAGTTCCTTTTCGCACCGAACCTGCACTGGCGCGACTTCGACCTCAAGGGCGCGATCGAGAAGCGGATGAAGATGCAGGTGCACGTCGCCAACGCGGCGATCGCCTGCCTGCTCGCGCAGCTGACCTTTCACCACGATGAGGGCAACCGCGACGCCGTCCTCATCACCGCCTCCGAGGGCATCGGAGCGGCGATCTTCGCCAACGGCAGCATCATCACCGGCCACGACGGCATGGCGGGAGAATTCGGCCACATCTCCATCGACCCTGACGGTCCGGAATGCGCGTGCGGGCGCCGCGGCTGCTGGGAAGTATTCGCCTCGTGCCGTGCGGCGCTGCGCTATTTCAGGGAGCTGCAGCCGCAACACAGGGCGATCACGTTCGGCGAGCTGCTGAACCTGGCGGAGGAGGGCAATGCCCACGCGGGTACGGCGCTCGAGCGGCAGGCGCGCGAGATCGGACAGGGCCTGCGGCTGGTGATCGCGGCGTTGTCCCCCGCGGTCGTCTACATCGCCGGTGAGATCACCTCGGCCTGGCACCGCTATCGTCCGACGATCGAGAAGGCGGTGCGCAGCCTGGCCATCGCCGGCAGCCCGCCCGCGGTGGTGCCGATACCCGACGGTGACCTGGCGCGTCTGCGCGGGGCCGCGGCGCTGGTCTTCCAGCATCGAACTCAGGCGGGCAGCGGAGCCCAACAGCCCCGCCGCCGCATGTTCGTCAGCGAGTGACTTCGAGGCTCGCGGTCTCGAGATCGACGGAGTCCGCGCCCGTCATGACCTGGAACGTGCCGGGCTCGACCACCTGCTGCAGATTCTCGTCCCAGATGGCGAAGTCGTCCCGGCCGAGCTGGAACCGCACCTGGGTCGATGCGCCCGGCGCCAGCGACACCCGCTTGAATCCGCGCAGCACCTTGGTGGGCTCCGTCACCGAAGTGACGAGCTCGTGCAGGTAGAGCTGCACGACCTCATCGCCCGCAACCTTCCCCGTATTGCGGACGCTGACGGTGACGGTCACCTTGCCGTTTGACGGAATGCTCGCTGCGGAGAGCACCGGCGGTCCGAGGTCGAAGGTGGTGTAGGAGAGGCCATAGCCGAAGGGAAAGAGCGGTGAGTTGTCGGCGAACTGATAGCCGCGATGGGCGCTCGGCTTCTCGTCGTAGTTGTAGGGCACGAAGCCGACCGACCGCGGAATGGTGACGGTGAGCTTGCCGCCCGGGTCGGTCCGGCCGAAGAGCACATCCGCCATGGCGGTGCCCCCTTCCTGGCCGAGGTACCAGCCCTCGATGAGCGCGTTGGCCTTGTGTGCGATCTCATCCACCGCCAGCGGGCAGCCGTTGATCAGCACCACGACGACCGGCTTGCCGAGCGCGAACATCGCGTCGGCGAGTTGCTGCTGCTGATCGATGAGCTGCAGGTCGTCGCGGTCGCCGAGATGATTATCCGCCCAGCCCTCGCGGCAGAGCGCGCCCCGGGTGCCGATGGCGAGCACGATCTCGTCGGCCGTGCGGGCGGTACGCACTGCCTGCCGGATGAGCTCGCGGTTCTGCGCCGGCGTCGGCAGCACGACCCGATCCGTGTATTGATCACCGCTCTCGACGAGCTTGGCGCCCCGTGCGTAAACGACATGGACGCTGTTGCCGACCAGGTCGCGGATGCCCTGCAGAATGCTGACCGAGTGGGCCGGTACTTCGGAGTAACCCCCGAGACGGGCGACGCCCGCGTTGGGGCCGATCACCGCCAGCGTCCTGATGCGGTTGGCGGCGAGCGGCAGGGTGCCGTCATTCTTCAGCAGGACGATGCTCTCCTGCGCCGCCTTCACGGCGAGTGCGCGCGCCTCGGCGTCATCGGTGATCTTCGCGGCATGGCCCGCATCGGCGTACGGATGCTCGAAGAGGCCGGCCAGGAACTTGAGCCTGAGAACCCGGCCTGCCGCCGTGTCGATCTGGCTCTGCGTGACCTTGCCCTGGGCGAGCGCCTGCGGCAGGTTGGCGAAAGCTTCTCCGTCCGGCGTGTCGAGGTCCACGCCCGCGTTCATCGCGCGCGCCGCCGCATCCGTCAGGCTGCCGGCCACGTGGTGCAGGGACATCAGCTGTTCGATGGCTTCGTAGTCACTCAGCGCCACACCCTTGAAGCCCCACTGCCTGCGCAGCACGTCGGTCAGCATCCAGCGATTGGCGCTGGAGGGAATGCCTCCGATCTCGTTGTACGAGGGCATTACGATCTGAGCGTTGGCCTGCTGAATCGCCGCCTGAAACGGGGGCAGATACATCTGCAGCAGCGTCCGTTCGGTGATCTCCGCGGGCCCCACGTTGGTGCCGGCCTCGGGCACTTCATAGCCCGCCATGTGCTTCAGGGTGGCGTAGACGCGGCCGGGACCGAGCGGCAGGGTCCTGCCCTGCAGTCCCCGCACTTCCGCCACGCCCATCCGGCCGGCGATGTAGGGATCTTCGCCGAAGGTTTCCTCGATGCGCCCCCAGCGCGGATCGCGGCCAAGGTTTATGACGGGAGTCAACAGTATCTGTACGCCCCGTGCGCGCGCCTCGCGCGCGACTATCGTGTAGACCCGGGTGATGAGCTCGGGGTCCCAGCTGCTGCCGAGCGCGATGGCCTGCGGAAAGCTGGTGGCATCGCGCGCCATGTAGCCGTGCAGGCCCTCGCCGTGGAAGATCGTCGGTATCCCGAGGCGGGTGTCGTCCACCGAGTAGTGTTGCACGGCGTTGACGAAGTCGACCGTCTGCGGGACGTTGCGAAACACGTTCTGCAGGGGATCGTTGGGCTCCAGCGGCACCTGGTCGCTGGGCCTCGCCACCTGGCCGATGCCGTAGGGGAACACGCGGCTCGCCTTGGCGGGATCGAAGTTGCCGCTCGCGTCCTCCACCTCGCCCTTGCGCTGCCAGATGCAGGAGATCTGCGCGATCTTCTCCTGCAGGGTCATGCGGGAGAGGAGGTCGGCGACCCGCGCATCCACGGCCGCGTGCGGGTCCTCATAGAGCGGCTTGTCGGCGGCGGCGGCCAAGCCGCCGAGCGTCAGCGCGAGAGCGGCCGCGAGCGCGAGCGGGCGGGCCCGTGACTGGAACCGATGTGACAAGGTCTTCCCCCTCTATGATAGCGATATCATAGCTGAATCGGGTTCAGAGCCTGTACGCTTTCTTCGGCAGGTTGTAGGCGAGATCGCGGGCGACTTCGGCGGCTTCGTTCTCGCAGAGGCGGTGCTCGCAGACCAGGCGCGCGAGGAAGGAGCAGTCGATGCGGCGGGCCACATCGTGGCGGGCGGGGATGGAGAAGAAGGCGCGGGTATCGTCGTTGAAGCCGACGGTATTGTAGAAGCCCGCGGTCTCGGTCGTCTGCTCGCGAAAGCGCATCAGTCCCTCGGGGCTGTCGTGGAACCACCAGGCGGGACCGAGCTTGAGGGCGGGATAATGGCCGGCGAGGGGGGCGAGCTCGCGGCTGTAGGCGGTTTCATCGAGCGTGAAGACGATGAGGGTGAGGGCGGGCTCGTTGCCGAAGCGGTTGAGGAGGGGGCGCAGCGCGCTCACGTACTCGGTCTGCATCGGTATGTCCCCGCCCACGTTGGGACCGAAGCGCTGATACACCGAGGCGTTGTGATTGCGCCATGCGCCGGGGTGGATCTGCATGACCAGGCCGTCGTCGAGGCTCATGCGCGCCATCTCGGTCAGCATCTGGGCGCGGAAGGCTTCCGCATCCTCGCCGCTGACCGTGCCGGCGCGGGCGGCGTGGACGATGCGGCCGAAGAGGGATTCGGCGGCGGCGGCACTCAGGTCAGCGGTCCGCGCCGTCGGATGGCCGTGATCGGTGGAGGTGGCCCCCATCTGCGCGAAGAAAGCGCGGCGCTTGCGATGCGCGGCGAGATAGCCGCGCCAGGAGCCGGTGTCTTCACCGCTGATCTCGCCCAGACGAAGGAGAGCGGCCGTGAACCCGGGCGTTTCCGGGTCGATGACCGGATCGGGGCGGTAGGTGGTGATGACGCGGCCCATCCAGCCGCTGGCGCGGATGGCGGCGTGGTCGGCCAGGTCATCGAGGGGCGAGTCGGTGGTGGCGAGCACTTCGATGCCGAAGCGCTCGAAGAGCGCGCGCGGACGGAAGGCATCCTGCGCGAGATGTCCGGCTATCCGGTCGTAGGCGCGCTCGGCATTGGCGGCCGTGAGAGGCGCCTCGGTCTGGAAGATCGCGCTCAGCACCCAGTCGAGCCAGAGCCGCGTGGGCGTGCCGCGAAAAAGGTGATAGTGCTCGGCGAACCGGCGCCAGATGGCGCGCTGCCCGGCCTCGCTGGGGGCATCCCCGCCGCCGGCGAGCGGGGCCACGCCGAACTGCTCCAGGCTCAGGCCCTGGCTGTAGAGCATGCGCATGATGTAGTGATCCGGTGTCAGCAGCAGCGAGACCGGATCGCTGAACGGCGCGTTGTCGGCGAACCAGCGCGGGTCGGTGTGGCCGTGCGGGCTGATGATCGGTAGAGCGCGAACGCCGTTGTAGAGCCTGCGTGCGGTGGCGCGCGTCTCGGGGTCCGCGGGAAAGAGGCGGTCCCGGTGCAGCGCGTCGGCGGAGTCCCTGCTGGAGTGACTGCTCATGGCATCTCAGCGGGGCACCGACACGTCAGCGGGCGGGCAGGCCGTCTGTCCGACCGCGCCCTCGTTGTAAGGGACGCAAAAGGCCTCGTAGTGCCGCAGGGTGTCGGGTGGAGGCGCGGCTCCCGGAGGCAACGGGCGATGCGAGATCGACTGGAAGTAGGCGATGCTCGCATCGCGCCACCACTCGGCATCCCTCTCCTCGATGGCGAAAAAGTCCGCCGTCATGCGATACCGCTGTGGATCGACGTACGGTGCCAAAGTGCTCCAGGTGGCGCGCGCCTGTTTGACCCAGCCGACGCCCCGGTCATAGTGCAGCACCAGGGAGTCCCATAGCGTCCGTCCCGAGCGCATGCGGTAATCCCACGGGAGGTGATGGAACCAGAGGAGGAGGTCGTCGGGACAGGCTGCGGGGTCGGCGAACTCCGCGGCCAGGTGCGGCGCGTAGTCCGCGACGGCATCGCTGCCGCTGGCCGTGCGGTCGTAGCCTATTCCGTCGGCAAACGCGTGGCTGTAGTAAGTGTTGCTCCAGTCGGGCGGCATGCCCGGCCCCGGCGCCACCCAGGGCGCGGGCCCGAAGTGCGTGTTGGCCGCCATCTGACTCACGAGTCCGAGCGGCGTCATGTAGTCGACGACGGCCTCGCGCGAGCTCATCATCATCTTCACCACCGGCTCGACGAACGCCGGGTCGCTGGTGAAGGTCATCTGCACCCATTCGCGGGCGATCGCGGCCGCCGACAGCTGCGGATCCCAGGCCAGGCGGCCGAAGACATACCAGTTGGCCTGGTTGAAGATCGAGCCGCACCAGTTGCGGTCCGAGCCGATGTTGGACACTCCGGCGATGGCGGTGAGGCGCTCGCCGTAAAGCGAGCCGTCGATGACGCGCGCCACGGTCGAGCCCTCGCCCCGCGCCCAGGTGTCGGTGCGCAAGACCTCCTGGAACAGGGGCCCGAGATAGGCGAAGCTGGTCCTCTGGCCGAGATATTCCTTGCTGACCTCCAGCTCCAGCATGAGGTTGGTGCGCGGCATGGCGCCGAAGAGCGGATGGATCGGCTCGCGCGGCTGGAAGTCCATCGGGCCGTTCTTCACCTGCACCAGCGCGTTGTCCGCGAACCTGCCGTCGAGCGGCTTGAACGTGTCGTAGGCCTGCTTGGCGCGGTCTTCGGACTTGGCGCTCATCGAGTAGACGAAGGCGCGCCACATGAGGATGCCGTGGTGAGGGGCGAGCGCGCGCGCCAACACGTCCGCGCCCTGCGCCTGGGTGCGTCCGTAATCCTGCGGACCGGGCTGCCCTTCGGAGTTGGCTTTCATCACCAGGCCGCCGAAGTCCGGGATGTCGCGGTAGATCTCGTCCACCTTGGCGGACCACCAGGCCTGCACGTGCGGGTCGAGGGGATCGGCGGTCTTGAGCCCGCCCAGGGTCATGGGCACGCTGAACGGCACGGCGAGGTATACCTTGACGCCATAAGTGCGCAGCACGCCGGCGAGCGCCGCGACCTTGGCGAGGTAGAGCGGCTCCAGGATGTCGGGAGTCGCGTTGACGTTGTTGAGGACGGTGCCGTTGATCCCGACGGAGGCGCAGGCGCGCGCGTAGTCGGTGTATCGGGGCGAGAGGTAATCCGGCAGCTCGGGCCATTGCCACAGGGAGTCACCCGCGAAGCCGCGCTCCACCGAGTCATCCAGGTTGTCCCAGTGATCGAGCACGCGCCGGCCGATCATCGGGCGGCTGGCGATGTCGAGATGCCCGATGGGCTGGCGCGTCTGCAGCAGCCGCAGGAAGCCGAACGCGCCGTAGAGCACGCCGATGTCGGAGTTTGCGGCGATGACGGTGATCGTACGGGCACGAACCGTGACCGTGCGGATGAGGTAGCCTTCGGCGCCCATGCGGTCCAGATCGAGGTGCAGGCTGCGGACCAGAGCGGAGGAGCCGGGCGTGCCGAAGACGATCGCGCCGTCGCGCGTCACCGCGTCCGACGTCCGCGGTTTCGCCCGCAACATCCCGGACAGTCCCCGCAACAACTCCGCTCGCGCCGCGCGCAAGGTGGGAGAGGTATCGGTGCCGACGAGCTCGGTCGCCGCGGCGCGATAACGCGCGAGCCATTGGCCCTGCAGCGGAACGTAGCGCAGCCACAGGCGGTAGCCATCCTCCGCCGGCAGGGCGGCCGCGGCGCTGTCGGGCGGCGGTGAGTCCGCGCGGGCGATGGCCGCGACGAGCAGGCATGCCGCCGCCATCGCCCAAGGGAGGATCCATGCCCCCGTGGCCCGCCGGCTCCGTTCCTGCACACCTGTGCGCGAGATCGCGTTCGACATGACAAATCCTCGGGCGCCCGTACGCCGGTCTGAATGATAGCGCTATCAGAGATCGAGTGATACACTTCCTGGCCGTTGGCTTGTGCGCTGCGTCTGGAGTTGATGATCGACAAGCCCGGGGTGCGCCAGGAGAACAGCAATGAAAAAGGGCCAGCGGACGCGCGAGATTCGCCGCCTCGATCTGTCGGAGGTCGAGCTGGCATCGAGCGTCACTGCGCGGCGCATCAACCGCGACATCATTCTCGAGCTGATCCGGACGCGCCAGCCGGTGTCGCGCGCGGAGCTGGCCAGGCAGTCGGGGCTACAGCGCAGCACGGTGTCGCAGATCATCGAGCAGCTGCTCGCGGAGAAATGGGTGTGCGAAGGCCACACGACGGTGTCGCAGCGCGGCCGGCGGCCGACACTCATCCGGCTGAACGAGAGCCTGGTCGCCCTGGCGGTCGACATCCATCCGCGCCAGGCGACGGTCGCCATGGTCGACCTCAACGGCCGGCTGATCTCCCGCGCCATCGCCACCCTCAGCCGCGATGCGGGCGCCTCGACGGATCTGATCCTGGACGCCATGTCGCGCATGAAAGCCGCGCTTGGACCGATGTCCATCGAAGGCATCGGCGTCAGCGTTCCGGGGCGGCTGGACCCGCATACCGACCAGCTCCTCTTCGCCCCCAACCTGCACTGGCGCGACTTCGATCTGCGCGGCGCGATCGAGAAGCGGATGAAGCTGCCGGTGCACGTTGCCAACGCCGCCATCGCCTGCCTGCTGGCGCAGCTGACATTTCATCGCGATGCCGGCAATCAGGATGCCGTTCTCATCACGACCTCCGAAGGCGTCGGCGCCGCCATCTTCGCCAACGGCAGCGTCATCACGGGCCACGACGGCATGGCGGGCGAGTTCGGGCACATCTCCATCGATCCGCAGGGTCCGGAGTGCGCGTGCGGCCGACGCGGCTGCTGGGAGGTGTTCGCCTCGTGCCGCGCCGCGCTGCGCTACTACAGGGATCTGCAGCCGCATGATCGTGCCGGTACCTTCGCCGAGCTGCTGAACCTGGCGGAGGAGGGGAACCGCCACGCCGGGTCGGCGCTCGAGCGTCAGGCGCGGGAGATCGGACAGGGTCTGCGCATCATCGTGGCGTCGCTGTCGCCGGCAGTGGTCTACATCGCCGGCGAAGTCACCTCGGCATGGCACCGCTACCGGCCGGTGATAGAGAAGGCGGTGAAGGGAATCACCATCGCCGGCAAGCCGCCGGCCATCGTGCCGATTCCGGATGGGGACCTCGCGCGGCTGCGCGGCGCCGCGGCGCTCGTATTCCAGCGGCGCGCCTGAGCCGGCGCAGCCGGCGACGCCGTGCAGGAGGAGGGGGATCGCACCCTGCGGCCACGGCGCCGCCGTCCGCGCCATCAACAAAGCGACGGCTCCACGTCAACGGCTCTCGGTGTGGAAGTACTTGCGCGCAAACTGGATGAAAGCCGGCCAGTCCGGCCCCTGTGCGGCCATGTGGCCGAACTGGTGCTGGCGAAAGCCGATGTCGCCCGCGCCGAGCGTCGTACCCATCGCCGGGAAGCGGTCGGTCTGCAGCGGCTTCTTGCCGAGCAGCGTGTAGACCGGGCCCGCGCCGACGGCCGCCTTGAATTCACCCACCGGGTCTATCCAGGCATCGCCGGCCGCCGGATTGCCGACACTGATGAAGACCGGGCGCGGCGCGCAGAGCGCGAGGATGGCGTCGCCGTCGACCGGCAGATCGTTCGCGCTCAGAGGGTCGGCGGCATACTCGAGGAAGTTGCCCGCCATCCAGTGGAATTCATTCGCCGCCGCGACGTCCTCCAGCGTCTCGCCGTAGTTGCGGCGGATCAGCTTGGCACCGCCCGCGCCGGATGAGCCGATGAGTGCGATGGCGAAACGCGGCTCGAACGCCATGGCGACGACGGCCGCCTTGCCGAAGCGCGAGTCCCCCGTGATGCCGATCTCATCGGCCGCAACGCGCGGATCGGTCTGCAGGTAGTCGAGGGCGCGGCTCGCGCCCCAGGCCCAGGCGCGCAGCGAGCCCCATTGGCTCATGCCGCGCGGCTTGCCGCGGTTGGTCAGTCCGATGATGCCCGCATTCAGTCCCGCCCCGTTGTCGGCCTGCACGCTGGTGGCATCGACATTGGCGTACCCCCAGCCGTTGTGCAGGAGGAAGTAGCGGCTTTCCGGGCCGTGGTACACCGGCGCCGGCGGTATACCCGGCAACGGCGCCACCTCGGGCCCCATGTGCTTGGGCAACTTGAAGTTGCCCATGCCGAATTCGAGGATCAACGGCACCCGGCCCTCCGTCCTGTCGGGCACGACCTCGGTGAGCCCGATGTCGACCGTGATCGCCGGATCGGCCGAGTTGTCCACATGGCCGACGAGCTGCGTGGTCGTGGCCGCAACGCCATCGACGACACCCTTTTCCGTGCTGAGGACGCGCCAGCTCACCGAGGGAACGCCGGCGGGTATCGCACCGTAGAGCGCCTCCTCCGCGGCCGCGACGATCTCCGGGCGGCGCTCATGCCACCAGCCGGCAGGCGTGGTCACCCAGGCGCCGCCTTCCTCGCGCAGCACCTGCGACGGCCGCGGATAGGGATTCGCCAGCGCCGGATCGTAATTCGCGGCATTGGGTGCGTCCGGATTGCGCGGATCACGGCCCTGGCGCACGGCCTTGATGTGCAGAGCATCGAGCTCGCGATGATATTCCGCCAGCGTTGCCGGCATTGGAACCAGAAACTTGCGCGCCAGATCCGGTGGGATCGGCGGCAGACGCGGCACATTGGAATTCCTGAACAGATTGGTCGCCGCTGCGGCCGGCAACGCGAGTAGCAGCGCGGCGAGCGATGCTCCGACGGCGAGCGATCGCGCGGTCCGCCCCGGAAGGTGGCGCCTCATGTTGATCATTTATGCCCCTCATGCGGCCGACGTCACTGCAGCGTCGGTATAGTAGTGGTAGCGAATTATATGTGCGGCGCCAAAACCGGGTCAAGCGAGCGCCGCGCGCGTGCCTGCGCGCGCCCGATAAAGCTGCTGCCGCATAGGCGCTCCGCGCTGGAGTTGCAAAGTCCAGGTGCTAACGCTACCATCGCCGCCAATATAGTTCGCGTCAAATACCAAATGGGGGACGGCGAAACGACATGAGGGGCGGGCGAGCATCATTCGCCCGGCGGCGACGGGCCATGCTTCCGTTCGCGCTACCAATCACCAGCAGAGGGGTACACTGATGACAAGACGCAATCGTGTGATGTTATTGATATCCATGAGCGGTATGGGCCTCGGCTTGCTGCGGGTGCCCGCGGCACTCGCTCAATCGGATCCCAACCAGCCGCAACCCGCGCAAGCGAGCTCCGCGCAGGCGGGCTCGACGCAGGCCGGCGACACGACTCTGTCGACGGTGACGGTCACCGGCTCCCGGGTCATCACCAACATCAACAATTCGCCGACGCCGATCGTGAGCATGTCGATCGACCAGCTGCAGGCGACGACGCCGTCGGACATACCGGATGCGCTCAACAAGCTGCCGCAGTTCGTCGCTTCCCGGAATCAGACCACCACCGGCGGCTCGACCATCAACTGGCCGGGAAACTTTCTCAATCTGCTCGATCTCGGCTCGAATCGCACGCTCATCCTGCTCGACGGCATGCGCGTCCCCGCCACGGATGCGAGCAACGAAGTCGATATCAACACGATTCCGCAGGAGCTGGTGGAGCGGGTCGATACCGTCACCGGCGGCGCGTCGGCGGTTTACGGCTCCGACGCCGACGCCGGCGTCGTGAATTTCGTGCTCAATCATCATTTCAACGGCGTCAAGCTCATCGCGCAGGGCGGTATCTCGACCTATAGCGACGACGGTTCGCGCAAGTTCGGCATCATCGCCGGCCGGGATCTCTTCAACGGTCGCGGCCATGTCGAATTCGCCGCCGAACAATATGTCTCGAACGGGATCAAGAGTGACATGGATCGACCGTATGGACAGCTCGTTCCCATGGAGCTGGGCCTCGGCACAGCCGGCAGCCCCTACTACCTGGCGCTCAATGTGCGCAACACGGCTTATGCGCCGGGCGGCTACATCGCCTCGGGGCCGCTGGCGAACATGACTTTCGCCAGCAACGGGGTGTTGTCGCCATTCATAAACGGGGCTCCCGGCCAGGGCCCGAACCAGATCGGTGGCGATGGCGGCTACTTCGGTGAGTCGTACACCGAGTTCCCCGGGGTCAACGCGAATCCGACGCTGGTGGCCAGTCTGACGACGAATCGCGCGTTCGGCCGTTTCGACTATGACCTGACGGGCGATATCCATGCGTTCGCCATGTTCAACATCTCCCAGGCGCGCAACTATGGCATATCCGGCGCGCAGTACTTCAGCGAGACTTACACCGCGGACAATGCATTTCTGCCCACGTCGGCTCAGGCACTGCTCGCGGCCGGCGGCGCTTCGTCGTTCACCATGCAGAAAGCGCTGATGGACGATACCGGGCCGATCTCCGACGGCTATACGCAGAACGTCAATGTCATGACCGGCGCCGACGGAACGCTGGGCGCGTATACGTGGCAGTTCCATTACACGCATGGCGAGTCGGAGCTGCACGAGACCTCGCCCGATACCCTCAATTTCCAGCGTCTCTATGCCGCGTTGGACTCGGTCATCGACCCCGCCACCGGCCAGGTCGTATGTCGCGCTACTCTGACGTCCGGCGGCGCCGCGGCCTATGCGGGCTGTATTCCCTTCGATGCTTTCGGCCCCAACGCCGACAACCCGAGCGCCTTCAATTGGGCGACGGATGACATGCAGTACAAGACCATCAACATCATGGATGATGCGGGCGCCAATATCTCGGGTACGCCTTTCAACGATTGGGCCGGTCCCGTCCGTACCGCTCTCGATGCCGAGTACCGCAACCTGTCGCTGCAGACCGAGAGCGCCTACTCGCCGACCCAGACCGTGAACTGCGAATACCAGAATCCGTTGACCTGCAACCCCAACCAGGCGGTATGGAACGGAGCGGTGGCCAACGCGCCCCGCGTGTCCGAAAGCGTGCGCGAAGGGGCCGTCGAGTTCGGCATCCCGGTGCTCGGGGATCTGCCGCTGGTGAAGTCGCTCGATATCGACGCGGCGGGCCGCTATACGAGCTACAGCACCGTCGGCGGGGCGGTGACCTGGAAGTTCGGCGGTGTCTGGAACATCGCCGACCAGTTCAGAGTGCGCGGCGCCATCTCGCGCGATATCGGCGCGCCGACGCTCGCCGACCTGTTCGCCCCGGTCAATGGAAATATCACCGCCTTCACCGACTCGTTGACCGGCGCGAGCGGCAACACGGTGCTGAAAATCATCAGCAATCCGAACCTGAAGGCGGAAGTGTCGAAGACCACCACGGTCGGCTTCGTCTGGACGCCGCCGCAGGTGCAGGGATTCAGTGCGTCCGTGGATTACTATCACCTGGTCATCAACAACGAAATCTCGTACGTGTTCGGCGGCGATCCGACGGTGGAGGCCCTCTGTTCCGCGGGCGGCACGCAGTATTGCCTCACACAGCGCCCACACCCGGTGAGCGATACTTCGCCCGACAACTACCCGACCGCCATTTTCATCGAGAATCTGAACAATGGCAGGCTGTTCACGACGATGTACGATGCCGACGTCAGCTACGATTTCCCGTTGGACAGATTCTTCACGGCGGTGGGTGGCATCCTCAGCACCCGTCTGCTTTTCACCTATCAGCCGAAGTTGGTCACGGTGGCGGCCGTTCCGGGCTCACCGCAGATCAATCAGGCGGGCGCGGAGGGCACGAATGGCGTGGGCAGCGTGGCCGCGGAACGCGCCAGTCTGGACATCGGTTACGAGACGGATCGTCTCAACGTCAATGTGCAGGAGCGCTACCAGAGCAGCGAGGCGCCCAATCCCCAGTCTTCATTTATCTATGAAGACACGAGCTATGTGCCCGCCATCTACTACACGGACCTCTCCGTCAGCTATCAGCTGATGAAGATCAGCGATGCCGAAGACGACGCCGGATTGCGCGCCAACCTCTCGATCCAGAATTTCTTCAACAAGCAGCCGACACTGTTCATCGGGCCCGGGAGAACGGGAGCGGAAGGATATGCCTATGCGGCGCCGGCCGACGAGGATGTCATCGGTCGCTACTTCACGATCGGTCTCGAGTTGCGGTTCTAAATTCGTGGGAGAAGCCAAGATGAAGATGCGTGAGCAAGATTCCGCAGGTCATGCGCGCGGTGTCAGGAGCCGCGGCTGGGTATTTGCCGGTACCCTGGTCGCGACCGGCGTCTTGATCGGCGCCGCGGCCGTGGCGGCGCAGCCCACCGCGGCGCAGTCGAGCGCGGCGTTGAGGCGGCTTCTGCGGTGGACGCCGGCGATCGAGAAGGCCTCCATTCAGGAGCAGAAGCGTGAGATGGCGGTCCTCGGCATCAGCGCACTGCGTCCCTCCAAGGACGCGGTGCATCCGAATAGTCCCGATTTCACCAATTACGTCGAAGCCAAGGCCAATCCCTATCCGAAGCTTCCGGCGCTCATGACCTTGAACGACGGGACCAGGGTCGTGACCGCGGCGGAGTGGAACCAGCGTCGCGCCCAGATCAAGGCGGCGTTCGACGAATATGTCTACGGCAAATATCCGACGGATATTCCGCAGGTCACCTGGAAATTAGAGAGTGTCAAGGCGCAAACCGTCGACGGCATCCCCGCGATTGTCAAACACGTCGTCGGTCACGTCGACAATTCGCGTGATCCGGCGATCACAGTCGATATCCCTGTGGATGTCGTCACACCGGCGTCGACCAGGGGAAGAGGGGTGCCGGTCATCATCGGCGGCGGTCAGCTGCACCCGTTCTTCGCTGGCTTCAACGGCGAGAACGGGCCGTACATGCACATTCCCGGGATGAGCATGTGCATCGCCGTCGGCCCGCGCGGTGAACCTTCCGAGGAGCTGCTGTTGAAGCGCGGCTGGGGCTTCGCCTCGGTGGATTACAACACAGTGCAGGCCGATAACGGCGCCGGCCTCAACCAGGGCATCATCGGTCTCACCAACCTGGGGAAGCCGCGCGCGATGGATACCTGGGGCGTATTGCGGGCCTGGGCCTGGGCGAGCAGCCGCACGGTCGACTATCTCCTTACCGATCGCGACGTCGATCCGCACAAGATCGGTGTAATGGGGCATTCACGCGGCGGCAAGGCGGCGCTGGTGGCGCTGGTCGATGATCCGCGCATCGCCGTGGGCTTCATCTCCTCATCGGGCAAGGGCGGCGCGGCGCTCTATCGGCGCTACTATGGGGAGACCGTCGCCAACCTCACGGCGGCGAACGAGTACCACTGGTTCGCCGGCAATTTCCTCCGCTACGGAGCGGTCGGTCACTCCGCCAACGAGATGCCGGTCGACAGTCACGAATTCATCGCCCTGGCGGCGCCGCGGGCGATCTTCATCGGCGGCGGCTCGCTCATCATGAAACCCGCCTGCGCCATACCAGGCGATGCCTGGCAGGATGCGCGCGGGATGTTCATGGCTGAAGCCGCTGCGAGCCCCGCCTGGGAGGTGCTCGGCGATAAAGCGCTGGGCGTCGACGCAAAGTTCCCGCCGGTCAACACGCTGGTGGGCTCGAGGGACATGGGGTTCCGGCAGCATCTCTACGGTCATACACCCAACCCGAACTGGCCGTATTTCATCAAATTTGCGGCGCGGGTATTCGCTGCCCAGAAGTGAGCCACGATTCATGAAGGTACCCATTGCGCGGCTGCTGGCGGCCATCGGTTGCATTGCGGTGTCGGCGTGGTCGGACCCGTGCCTCGCCGGCGCGCCGCCGCTCATGCATACGATGTTTCAGGATCACGCGGTGCTGCAACGCGGCCGGCCGATCAGGATTTGGGGACAGGCCAGGTCGGGTGTGCAGGTCACCGTGACTTTCGCCGGAAATACCGCGCACGGGACGGCGGATGCGGCGGGGAACTGGTCGGCGACGCTGCCGGCGATGTCCGCCGGTGGTCCTTACACGCTGGCGGCCCGTGCGGCCGACGGGGAGAGCGAAACGGCGCACGACGTGCTGGTCGGGGATGTGTGGCTGTGCACCGGTCAGTCCAACATGGTGTTGTGGGTGTGGGCGGCGGGAGAGGCGTTCTTCACCGAGCGGCAGGCGACGGACAGCACGATGCGCATGATGACCGTCGCGGACGCAGCCAGCCTGACGCCGCTGGCGGACTTCGCGGCGCCGGTGAGCTGGGTGGTCGAATCGCCGAAGACCGTGGCGCAGTTCTCGGCCAGCTGTTTCTATTTCGCGCGGGCGCTGAAGCAGAAGATCCATGTGCCGATGGGCATGGTAGTGGCGGCCTGGGGCGGCTCGCTGATCCAGGATTGGATCAGCGAAGGCACGGTCGCGAAGAGTCACCTCTACGACCGTGATCTCGGGGTGCGTGCCGCTTATGCCCGGGATCACCAGGCCGGTTACGAGGCCTGGGGACGCATGTGGCAGGACTGGTGGAATGCACACGCGCCAAAGTCACTCGGCAAGCCGTGGCGGCCTTCGTATGACGATTCCGCCTGGCCGGTGGCCCCCGATCTGACTCCCTGGGGTACCTGGCAGGGCACCCGGGCCGCCGATTTCCTCGGCGACATGTGGTACCGCACCACCGTCACGCTGTCCGCCGCGCAGGCGGCTCAGGCGGCCAGACTTTCGGTCGGCAAGGCCGGCGAGGAGGACATCGCCTGGGTGAATGGCCGCCCGGTCGGCGCGGTCGAGGTCGGCCCGGCTCTGCACGACATCCCGCAAGGGACGCTGCACGCCGGCACCAACACCATCGTCTTCAACCTCTTCTGCAGTTGGATGCGCTGCGGCCTCACCGCCGCGGCGGATGAGCGCATGCTGCTGCTGGCGGACGGCAGCAAGGTGCCGCTCACCGCGCCCTGGCGCTATCAGCCCGTGTCCAACGACATCGGCCTGGCGCCGCGTGAGCCGTGGGGCGAGGTTGGCGGGATCAGCATGGCCTACAATGGCCTCATCGCGCCCATCGGCCCATACGCCTTCCGCGGCGCGGTGTGGTATCAGGGTGAGTCCAACATCTACTGGACCGGGCATTACGAGCAACTGCTGACCGACCTGATGGCCGATTGGCGCAGCACCTATGGCGCCGGGCTGCCGTTCCTGGTGGTGGAGATTCCCAACTATGGTGCGGTCCCGACCGAGCCCGCCGCCTCGGGCTGGTCCGAAGTGCGCGAAGCGCAGCGCCGCGCGGTGGCGAAGGACCGGCATGCCGGCCTTGCCGTCACCATCGACATCGGCAATTCCACCAACCTGCATCCGCCGGACAAGATCGATGTCGGCAACCGGCTCGCGATAGCCGCGCGCAGTGTCATCTACGGTGAGGATGTCCACCCCTCCGGGCCGCAGCCCGTCGATGCGATCCGCGGGCATGGACGTGTCGTCGTGTCGTTCAAGGACGTAACGGGAAAACTCGTCTCCTACAGCGGCTATCCGAACGCCTTCGAGCTGTGTGGGCCGACGCTGGCGTCGTGTCGCTACGCCAGGGCGAGCATCGACGGCGATGACGTCATTCTGACGGACGTGGGCAGAAGGGACAGGCCGACCCGCGTGCGCTTCTGCTGGGGTGACAGTCCCATCTGCACTCTCTATGACGAATCAGGTTTGCCGGCTGGCCCGTTTGAGCTGCCGATCGGAACTTCCCAGGCGCATCGATAGTCCCGCAGGAGCTCGGCACGTGGAAGCGGCGGTAGGACGGGTCGGCCGGGTCAGGTGGCGTATCTGCGCGCTGCTCTTCTGGGCGACCACGCTCAGCTACATCGATCGTCAGGTGCTGGGCGTCCTCGCGCCGAGCCTGGGCCGCACACTCGGCTGGACACAGGTCGACTATGGCTACATCGTCACTTCCTTCCAGGCGGCCTACGGCGTCGGGCTCCTCTTCGCCGGAACGGTGATAGACCGTCTCGGGACGCGCTTGGGTTACGCATTGTCCATCACGGTGTGGGCCCTCGCGGCAGCGAGTCAGGCGCTGACGCGGACCGTGCTCGCATTCGCCGCCGCTCGTTTCGTTCTGGGCCTGGGGGAGGCAGGCAACTTCCCGGCGGCCATCAAGACGGTCGCGGAGTGGTTCCCGCGGCGCGAACGCGCTCTCGCCGCAGGGATATTCAACGCCGGCACCAACGTCGGCGCCGTCGTGGCGCCGCTCGCTGTGCCCATTGCAGTGTCGCTCTGGGGGCTGCGATCGGCGTTCCTCCTCTCGAGCGTCCTCAGCGCTCTCTGGCTGGTGACGTGGCTCCATTACTATCGGCCGCCGCAGCGGCATCCGGCGGTGTCGGCGCGCGAGCTCGACTACATCGGCAGCCGCGATCCGCAGGCCCCTGCCGCCGAAGCCGCCCAGGCGCGGGGGCAAGGCCGCGTGCGCTGGCTGCCATTGCTGCGCCACCCGCAGACCTGGGCCTTCGCCGCGGGCAAGTTCCTGACCGATCCGGTGTGGTGGTTTCTGCTCTTCTGGCTGCCGAAGTTCCTGTACCACCGCTATGGGTTGAACCTCACCGGGCTCGGGCCGCCGCTGGTCGCCATCTATCTGATGGCGGACATCGGCAGCGTCCTGGGAGGCTGGATCGCCGGGCGGCTGATGCGTGCGGGTTGGAGCGCGAACGCCGCGCGCAAGAGCGCGATGCTCATCTGCGCGCTGGCGGTCGTGCCGGTAGTGCTTGCACCGCGCATCGGCGATCTCTGGGGCGCGGTTGCCATCATCGGGTTGGCGACAGCCGCGCATCAGGGGTGGGAAGCCAACCTTCTGACCCTCACGTCGGACCTCTTTCCGAGCGCGGCCGTGGCGTCGGTCGTGGGGCTGGGCGGATTCGCCGGCGCGGTCTCGGGAGCGCTGGTCTCTACGGCCATCGGCTATCTCCTGCAGGCCACGGGAAACTATGCGCTGCTCTTCGCCGTCGCCGGCTGTATGTATCCCATCGCGCTGGCGATCATCCATGCGCTCGCGCCGAAGCTCGCCCCGGCGGCGTTGGCGGCAGCCTGATGTCGAAGCCCGCAGGCCGCAAGCCGCTGCGCCGCGCCGCCGTGACCATCAAGGATGTCGCGCGGCACGCCGGTGTATCGGCGATGACGGTCTCTCGCGTCGTCAACGGCAGCAAGTCCGTGAGCGCCGAGACGCGTGCGGCTGTAGAGCGTGCCGTCCAGGCCCTGGCATACTCGCCGAACCTCGCGGCGCGCAATCTCGCCAGCGAGCGGGGCGAGCGGCTGGGCCTGCTCTACGGCAATCCGAGCTCGGCGTACCTGAGCGAGTTCCTGGTCGGCGCATTGGAGGCGGCGACCCGCCATGACGTCCAGCTCGTCCTCGAGAAGTGCGAGCCGACGTCGGTCGCCTCACGGCGCGCCGTGCGGCTTCTCTCCGGAACCGTGGTCGGCGTCGTGTTGCCGCCGCCGCTTTGCGATTCGTGCGTCGTCCGCGGGGAGCTGAGCGCGGCCCGCGTCCCGGTCGTGACGGTCGCTTCGGGCCGTCCCGTGGCCGATGCCATGTGCGTGCGCATCGATGACTACTCGGCGGCGCTCGAGATGACCCGCTACCTCATCAGCCTGGGGCACGAGCGGATCGCATTCATCAAGGGCCATCCGAACCAGAGCGTCAGCGAGGAGCGTTGGCGCGGATTCACCGCCGCGCTGGAGGACGCCTCGCGGGCGAGGCGCGGCGGGCGGCCGCCGCCGCGCATGGAACAGGGATTCTTCAGCTTTCGCTCGGGGCTCGATGCGGCGCGCAAGCTCCTCGCCGCCGATCCGCCGCCGACCGCGGTCTTCGCGAGCAACGATGACATGGCGGCAGCCGTCATCGCCGAGGCGCACCGGCTCGGGCTCGATGTGCCGCGCGATCTCACCGTGGTCGGCTTCGACGACACGCTCATCGCGTCCACCATCTGGCCGGAGCTCACCACCATTCAGCAGCCCATTTCACGCATGGCGGCGGAGGCCGTGGACATGTTGGTGACGGCTGTGCGCAGCGGCCGGCGCCGCGCCGGGCGGCTGCACCGGGTCATCCCGCACGCGCTCATTGCGCGCGAATCGGCAGCCGCGCCGCAACCGGATGCCGTGGCGCGGCGCGCTTGACAGGAGCAGGTCGATGGCGCACGTTAACGTTGACAATGTGAGAGAAGCCATGAGAGTGGGGATCGTCGGCGCGCGCTATGCCGCCAGCTTCCACTTCGAGAGTTACCGGCGCCTCTACGGCGTTCCGGTGCGCGTCGCGGGTGTCTACTCCGTGACGCCGGACTCGCGGGAGGCATTTGCCCGCGAGCGGCAGATTGCCGCCTATTCGACTTTTGAAGAGCTCTGCGATGCGTGTGACGTGATAGACGTCTGTACGCCTCCGGGCACGCACGCTGCGCTCGCCATCGAGGCGCTGCAGCGCGGCAAGCACGTCATCGTGGAAAAGCCGTTCACGGGATTCTTCGGACCGCCGGGGGCGGCGAGCGGCTTCCGGGGCGACCGATATTCCAAGGAGGTCATGCTGCGCGAAGCGGTGGCGAACTGCCAGCGGATCCTGGAGGCGATGCGAGCCAGCGGCAGGCAAATCGGATATGCGGAGAACTGGGTCTACGCGCCCACCATCGAAAGGGAACGGGAGATCCTGCGCAAGACCGGCGGGCAGGTGCTCCGGTTCATCGGCGAGCAGTCGCACAGCGGCTCGCATTCCCCCTATTACGGCGATTGGAGGCACACGGGCGGCGGCTCGCTGATCGGCAAGGCGTGTCATCCTGTGACGGCGGCGCTGCACTTGAAGCGGGTCGAGGGGCAGACGCTCGACGGCCGCCCGATCCGTCCCCGCAGCGTCAGCGCGCGAACGCACGCGATCACGCGTCTGCAGCAGTTTCGGGATGCCGGGTTCCTGCGCACGGATTACCATGACGTCGAGGATTACGCTCAGGTGCATCTGACCTTCGGCGATGGAACCGTCGCCGACATATTCGCCTCGGAGCTGGTGCTCGGCGGCGTCAACAACTGGCTCGAGGTGTTCGCCAACAACCATCGCACGCGCTGCAATCTGAATCCCACCAACGCGCTCGAGACCTATAATCCGCGCGAGGACCTGTTCGAGGATGTCTACGTGGTGGAGAAGATCGGAACCAAGCAGGGGTGGTCGCGTCCGGCCGTCGATGAATCCTGGCAGCACGGCTATGCGCGCGAGTTGCAGGATTTCATCGAAAGCTTTGCCGCGAACCGCGAGCCGCTCTCGTCCATCGAGCTCGCGCGCGATACGATCGCGGTCGTGTATTGCGCCTATCTCTCCGCCGAGCGGCAGGGTGCCGAAGTGGAAATAGAGCTCTGACCGGAGTCATCGTTCATGACCATTCCTCAGTCTGATGCGGCGCGCGAGCGCGAGATCATCGCAGCGCGCGTCATCGTCACCTGTCCGGGACGCAATTTCGTGACGCTCAAGATCGAGACGCGCTCCGGCGTCTTCGGGATCGGCGATGCGACGCTCAATGGCCGGGAGCTGGCCGTGGCGGCGTATCTCGAGCATCACGTGATCCCCAACCTCATCGGGCGCGACGCCGGCCGGATCGAGGACACGTGGCAGTTCCTCTATCGCGGCGCCTACTGGCGGCGCGGTCCCGTGACCATGACGGCCATCGCCGCAGTGGACGTCGCGCTCTGGGACATCCTCGGCAAGATGGCCGGGCTGCCCCTCTACCGTCTGCTGGGCGGCCGCTCGCGGGATGGCGTGCTGGTATACGGACATGCCAACGGCCGCGACATAGAGGAGGCGAGCGCGGAAGTGGCGCGTTACATCTCCATGGGCTATCGCGCGGTGCGTGCCCAGTGCGGCGTCCCCGGCATCAAGAAGCCCTACGGCGTGTCGCGGTTGAAGGATGCGTACGAGCCCGCGGAGAGCGAGCTGCCGCTGGAGACGGAATGGTCGACGCCGGCTTATCTCCAGATCGTGCCCCGGCTGTTCGAGCGGCTGCGCACCGACCACGGCGGCAAGGTGGAGCTGCTGCACGATGTGCACCACCGGCTGACGCCCGTGGAGGCGGCGCGGCTGGCGCGCGACCTCGAGCCGTACAGGCTCTTCTGGCTGGAGGATGCGACACCGGCCGACAACCCGGACGGCTTCGAGCTCATCCGCCGCCACTCGGTCACGCCGCTCGCGGTGGGCGAAGTCTTCAACTCCCTGTGGGACAGCCGGCGGCTGATCGAAGGCCAGCTCATCGACTTCATCCGCTCCACGATCGTGCACGCCGGCGGCATCACCCACGTGCGCCGCATCGCCGATCTCGCCGCGATGCATCAGGTGCGCACCGGCTTTCACGGCGCGACCGACCTGTCGCCGGTGACGATGGGCGCGGCGCTGCACTTCGATACCTGGGTGCCCAACTTCGGCATCCAGGAGTACATGCGCCACTCCGAGCAGACGGATGAGGTCTTTCCCCACGACTACGTCTTTCGCGACGGGCGCCTGCACTGCGGTGAGAGCCCGGGGCATGGCGTCACCCTCAACGAGAAGCTCGCCGCATCCTTTCCCTACAGCCCGAAGCAGCTGCCGGTCGCCCGCCTGGAGGACGGCTCCATGTGGGACTGGTGAGCGGCGCCGGATGATAGCGTTATCAAAGAGGCCGGCTGGATAGGCCGGGATCGAGGCAGACCCGGGCCGCCGCAGGACCGGGCCGAATGGCCGCCGCCGGGCTGGATCGCGCTCGCTGTGAGCGTTACCATGGCCCCGTGGACAGCGCTGTCCACCCCTTGAACATCGGACGAAGCCTGCGGGAGACCCAAGCATGCAACAGACGCGAACGTTTGGCATCCATGTCGTAGAGATCTGCCGCGCGCTGGCCGCGGCGTGTCTGCTGCTTGCCGCCGGCACGGCCATGGCCGCCGCCCCGCAGCAGCGGCCCTACAGGAATTTCAGCGTCGCCGTCTACATCCCGGTGTTCTCCACCAACCAGCTGGCCGATCCGAAGGTGCTGCAGCAGCAGTTCGACCGGATCTGGAGCCAGGTCCATTTCAACAAGGTCTATCTCGAGGACTACCGCAGCGGCGTGTTCGCCGACCCGGCCGCGCTCGTGCGCATCGCGCGCTTCTTCCGGGCGCACGGCATCACCGTCGACGGCGGCCTCACGCTCACGTCCCAGGATCAGGGCGGTCCCTTCCAGTCCTTCGACTATGAGAATCCGAAGGACGTCGCCATGGCGGAGCGCGCCGTGCGGATCGCGGCCAGCCATTTCGACACCGTCATCCTGGACGATTTCACTTTCTACAACACGCGCAGCGACGCCGACATCCGCGCCAAGGGCTCGCTCTCCTGGACGCAGTACCGGCTGAACAAGATGCGCTGGGCGGCGCAGCACGTCATCCTCGGGACGGCCCGCGCCGCCAACCCGCACGTCAAGGTGATCATCAAGTACCCGAACTGGTACGAGCACTTCCAGGGCCTCGGCTTCGATCTCGACCGCGAGGCGCAGATGTTCGACTACATCTACACCGGCACCGAGACCCGCGATCCGGTGGAGACCTACCAGCTGCTGCAGCAGTACGAGAGCTACCTGATCTATCGCTACTACAGCAACATCCGCCCGAACGGCGGCAACCGCGGCGACTGGGTCGACACCTTCGAGACGCGCTACGCCGACCGCTATGCCGAGCAGCTCTGGGACTCGCTGTTCGCCAAGTCGCCGGAGATCACGCTCTTCAGCTGGACGCAGCTCGCCTCTCCCGCGCCCGCGATCGCCGGCGACCGGCCGTGGGCGGGTGACCACACCAGCTTCGACTGGGAAGCCATGGAGAAGTCCTTCCAGGCGCCCGCCGGCAGCGAGGCGGTCCCCGGCTGGGCCGCGGTGGCCGGCTACTCGCTCGGCCAGGTCGATGACATCCTCGGCAGGCTGGGATCGCCGATCGGCATCGAGAGCTACAAGCCCTACCAGTCGTCCTCGGACGAGGACTTCCTGCAGAACTATCTCGGCAACATCGGCCTGCCGATGGACCTGACGCCGAGGTTCCCGAAGGGCGCGCCGGTCGTGCTGCTGACGAAGGACGCGGCGTTCGATCCCGGCCTGGTGAAGGAGATCGAGGGCAATCTCGAGGCGGGCGGTGACGTCATCATCACTTCCGGCCTGCTGCAGGCGCTCGAGAAGAAGGGCATCGAAGACGTCGCCGAGATCAGCTACAGCGGACTGCCCATTGCGGCGCGCCGCTACTACGGCACCTTCGGGCCCCATGGGGGCGGCGACCTCAACGTGCCGGGGGTCGAGAACCCGACGGTGATCTTTCCGCAGATCCATTTCTATACCAACGACACCTGGCCGCTCGTCCGCGGCGAGGCCTCGGCCAACTCCGTGCCGATCCTGCTCTCCACCCAGTACGGCCCGGGCCAGCTCTACGTGCTCGACGTGCCGGCCAACATGGGGCAGCTCTACGAGCTGCCGCAGCCGGTGCTGGATGACCTTCGGGGCTGGCTGGCCGCGCGGTTTCCGCTGCGCATCGACGCCCCCGCGCTCGTGAGCCTCTTTGCCTACGACAACCACACGCTGGTCGTGGAGTCGTACCGGGGGAGCCCGGCCACGGTGCGGGTCTTCGTCAAGGGCGCAGCCTCCAGGCTGGTCGACCTCGCTTCCGGGCAGAACGTGCTGCCGTCACCCGAGGCGGTGCCGGGGCCTGCGCCCGGTGAGGCGGGCGAGACGAGCTTCGTGGTGCAGCTGCCGCCGCACTCGTACCGCGCGTTCGGGATCCAGTGAGCAAGCCGGCGCGCAGGACCCGCCGCCGGCCGCGCGCCGACGTGACCATCAAGGATGTTGCGCGTCACGCCGGCGTGTCGCCGATGACGGTTTCTCGCGTCGTCAATGGCAGTGAGTACGTAAGCACCGCGACGCGTCAGGCAGTGCAGCGCGCCGTCAGGGAGCTCGGCTATTCGCCGAACCTGGCGGCGCGCAATCTCGCCAGCGAGCGCGGCGAGCGGCTCGGGCTCCTCTACGGCAACCCGAGCTCGGCCTACCTGAGCGAGTTCCTGGTCGGCGCGCTCGAGGCGGCGACCCGGCACGGCGTGCAGCTCGTCCTCGAGAAATGCGAGCCGACGCCCGTCGCCTCGCGCAGGGCGGTACGGCGGCTTCTCGCCGGGGCCGTCGTCGGCGTCGTGCTGCCGCCGCCGCTTTGCGAGTCGCCGGTGGTGCGGGCGGAGCTGAGCGCAGCTCGCCTGCCCGTCGTGACGGTCGCCGCGGGGCGCCCGCCGGCCGATGCGATGTGCGTGCGCATCGACGACTACACGGCGGCGCTCGAGATGACCCGGTACCTCCTCGGCCTGGGTCACGAGCGCCTCGCCTTCATCAAGGGCCATCCCAATCAGAGCGCCAGCGAGGAGCGCTGGCTCGGATTCAACGCGGCGCTGGAGGAGGCCGCGCGCAGCAAGCGCGGCGGCCGGCCGCCGCCGCGCATGGAGCAGGGCTTCTTCAGCTTCCGCTCGGGGCTCGATGCGGCGCGCAAGCTCCTGGCCGCCGAGCCGCCGCCGACCGCCATCTTCGCGAGCAATGACGACATGGCGGCCGCGGTCATCGCCGAGGCGCACCGGCGCGGGCTCGACGTGCCGCGCGACCTCACCGTGGTCGGCTTCGACGATACGCTCATCGCCTCGACCATCTGGCCGGAGCTGACCACCATCCAACAGCCGATCGCGCGGATGGCCGCGGAGGCCACCGATATGTTGGTCACCGCGGTCCGCGGCAGCCGGCGCAGCGCCGACCGGCTGCACCGGCTGATGCCGCACGCGCTGATCTCGCGCCAGTCGGCAGCCGCGCCGAAGCTCGCCGGCCCCGCACTTGACAGGGGTGGGCCGGTGCGAGATGGTAACGCTAACAATGACATCCGTGCGAGAATGCGGATGACCACGAGCGAGCAGTTCGTGGATGCATCCGGCGATGAATCAATTCGAGAGTGAGGGGGTACCAATGAGCAAGGGCAATCCGGGACTCGTGGCGGCGCTCACGGTCGCGGCGACTTTGGGCGGGCTGCTGTTCGGCTACGACACGGCAGTGATTTCCGGCGTGACCGACGCCATCACCCACAACTTCGTGCTGCCGCGGCAGCTGACCGAGGCCGATGCGAACATCCTCTCCGGGCTCGCGATCTCGATGGCGCTCCTGGGCTGCGTCATCGGCGCGGGGCTCGCGGGTCCGATCTCCACCCGCATCGGCCGCAAGGGCGGGCTCATCATCGCCGGCGTGCTCTTCTTCCTCTCCAGCCTCGGCGCCGCCTATCCGGAGTTCTTCTGGAGCATCTTCGGCGGCACCGGCTATCACGCGCTGCCGGCCTTTCTCGGCTATCGCCTCCTCGCGGGCATGGCCATCGGCATGGCCTCGATGCTGGCGCCCATGTACATCGCGGAAGTGGCGCCGCCGGCCTCGCGCGGCATGTTGGTGACCTTCCAGCAGATCGCGATCGTCGTCGGCATCACGCTCGTCTACTTCGTCAACTGGGCCATCCAGGCGGGCCACACCCGCGAGTACCTGATGACGACGGCCTGGCGGCACATGCTCGCCTCGGCCGCGATCCCGGCGGCGCTGCTCATCATCTTCATGCTGATGGTGCCGGAGACGCCGCGCTTCCTCGTGCTGAAGGATCGCGACGGCGATGCGCTGGCGCTGCTGAAGCGCCTGGTCGGCGACAGCGAGGCGCAGTCGACGCTGCTGCAGATCAAGGCGACGCTGGTCGAGCATACGCGCCCGCTCCTCAGCTTCGGCTCGCTGGTGCTCTTCGTCGGCATCATGCTGTCGATCTTCCAACAGGTCGTCGGCATCAATGCCGTGCTCTACTACGCGCCGCACATGTTCGAGAACATGGGCGCCTCGACCAATCAGGCGCTGTGGGACTCGGCGATCTACAGCGGCGTCACCATGACCGTGTTCACGCTGATCGCCACCTTCACGGTGGACCGGATCGGACGCAAGCCGCTGCTGGTGGCGGGCGCGCTGATCATGTCGGCGGCCATGATCCTCCTCGGCTTCCTCTTCGACCGGCATCTGGTCGCGGCGACGGTAGGACAGGCCGGCGGCTCCTCGGGATCCTCCTATGTCGCCCTCGGGGCCGTGGTCGTCTACATCCTCGGGTTCTCGTTCTCCTGGGGCCCGGTGGTCTGGGTGATGCTGGCGGAGATCTTCCCCAACTCCATCCGCGGCAAGGCGATGTCGATCGCCGTCGCGGCACAGTGGATCATGAACTTCATCGTGTCCACGACCTTCCCGATCATGGACGGCAGCAGCGGACTCAACGCTCACTTCAATCACGGCTTCGCCTACTGGGTGTACGGCATCTGTGCGTTCCTCGCGGCGCTCTTCGTCATCCGCTTCGTGCCGGAGACCAAGGGCCGCCCGCTCGAGTCCATCCAGGAGCTCTGGCACCGGCACAAGCCGCGCAGCGAGGGCCTGCCCTCGGCCCGCGCCGCGGAGTAGGAAAGGCCCACTCGGTGCTGGCGCTTTCCGATGGCGACCTGAAGCTCGAGCTTCTTCCGGATCTCGGTGCCGCGGTCGCCACGCTCCGTTACCAGGGGCGCGACGTGCTGCGGCCGACGCCTGCCGGGACCCGCGATCCGTTCGAGACGGCGGCCTTCGTGCTCGTGCCGTTCGCCAACCGGATAGCGGACGGCCGCTTCAGCGTGGGCGGCCGCGAATTCAGGATGGAGCGCAACGCACCGGGCCAGGCGCATCCGCTCCATGGCCACGGCTGGCGCCGCCCCTGGCGCATCGAGTCGGCCGCCGGTGACAGCGCCGTGCTCTCCTACGAGCACTCGCCTGACGGGTGGCCCTGGCATTACATCGCGACGCAGACCCTGACGGTGCGTGCGGACAGCCTCGATCTCTCGCTCTCGGTGGAGAACCGTGACGCGACGCCGATGCCCGCGGGCCTCGGCTGGCATCCGTACTTCCACAAGGGGCCTGGGGCGCAGCTCAAGGCGCGCGTCGAGGGCGTCTGGCTGACGGACGAGGAGTACCTGCCGGTGCGGCTGGCCCACGGCACGCGGTTCGGGCAGTGGGGCCGCGGCGACGAGGTGGCGCGAGCCGAGCTGGTCGACAACTGCCACACCGGCTGGCCGGGCGTGGCGGAGATCTTGCTGCCCGAGGAGCGGCTGCGGCTCGCGCTCACGGCGAGCCGGGCGCTACACTGGCTGCACATCTACAGTCCTCCGGGCAAGGACTTCTTCTGCGTCGAGCCGGTGAGCCACATGCCGAACGCGATCAACCGCTCGGCGCCGCCGGCCATCACCGGCCAGAAGCTGCTCGCGCCCGGAGAGCGCTTCGATGCGCGCATCACGCTCAGCGTGGTCAACTCGGACAATTGACGGAGGTCGTGACCCTTGGATGCCAGCCACGTTTGCCAGGTGGGAGCCCAGCTTGGCGAGGGCCCCGTGTGGGTGGAGCGCGACTCGGCGCTCTGGTTCGTCGACATCAAGGCGCGGCGCGTGCACCGGTGGCACCCGGGCAGCGGCGAGCCGCGCGCCTGGGCGGCGCCGGACCAGCCCGGATTTCTCGCGCCGCTCGGCGGCGGCGGCTTCATCGTCGGTCTCAAGACCGGACTGTCGCGATTCGATCCGCAGTCATCCGAGTTCGTGCACCTGCTGGCGGTCGAGCCGGATCGTCCCGAGAACCGGCTGAATGACGGGACCGTCAGTCCGGAGGGGGAGCTGTGGTTCGGCTCGATGCATGATACGGAAGCCGAGCGGACAGGTGCCCTGTACCGTCTGGATGCGGATGGGCGGTGTGTGTGCCTGGATAAGGGCTACATCATCACGAATGGTCCGGCGTTCAGTCCCGACGGCAGTGTGTTCTATCACACCGCTACCTCAGATCGGACGGTGTACGCCTTCGACCGACCGGATCCGCACACGCTCCTGAACAAGCGTGTCTTCGTGCGGATCGAGGAGGGGGCGGGCCATCCCGACGGCACCGCCGTGGATCAGGAAGGCTGCGTCTGGATCGCGCTCTATGGAGGCTGGGGCGTGCGCCGCTACTCGCCTCAAGGTAAGCTGCTCGCGACCGTGCGCGTGCCGTGCGCCAACGTCACGAAGATCGCCTTCGGCGGCCCTGACCTGCGCACCGCGTATGCCACCACCGCATGGGCGGGGCTGACGCAGGAGCAGCGCGCGGCGCAGCCGCTGGCGGGCGACCTCTTCAGCTTCGAGGCGCCGGCGCCGGGGCTGCGCGCGGTGGAAGCCCGATTCGTCCCGACACGCAGCTGATTCCCGGAGAGTGACCACAGATGGCGGCGATCTATCCTGACTTGAGGGGCCGGGTGGTGCTGATCACCGGCGGCGGCTCGGGCATCGGCGAGGCGATCGTGCGCCAGTTCGCGGCCCAGCAGGCGCGGGTTGCCTTCATCGACATCGCCGTCGAGCCCTCGCGCGCGCTGGTGCGGGAGCTCGAGTCCGCGGGCACGCCGGTGCACTTCGAGCCCTGCGACCTCACCGACATCCCGGCGCTGCAGCGCTCCGTGGCCGCCATCCGCAAGCTCCTCGGCCCGATCCAGGTGCTGGTCAACAACGCCGCGCAGGATGAGCGCCACGCCACCGAGGAGGTCACCGAGGCGGTCTGGGACAGCCGCATCGCGGTCAATCTCAAGCACCAGTTCTTCTGCGCCCAGGCGGTGATCCCCGACATGAAGTCCTTGGGTCTTGGCTCGATCATCAACCTGGGGTCGATCTCCTGGATCATCGGGCAGGGCGGCATGGCCGGCTATACCGCATCGAAGTCCGCCGTGTTGGGCCTGACGCGCTCGCTGGCGCGCGACTTCGGCGCCTACGGCATCCGCGTCAACGCGGTGGCCCCGGGTTGGATCATGACCAAGCGCCAGCTGGAGAAGTGGGTGACGCCGGAAGGGGAGGCCGAGATCGTGTCCCGCCAGTGTCTGAAGCGCAAGATCGAGCCCGCCGAGGTGGCGAAGGTCATCGTCTTTCTCGCCTCCGAGGAGGCGAGCGCCGTCACCAACCAGCACTACATCGTGGACGGCGGCTGGGTCTGAAATCTGCCGCTAGCAGCCGGCGACGCCGTGCCCGAGGCAGTAGCCCTGACTCTTTTCCAGCGCTTCCTGCGAGCGGCGCGACTCATCGTCCTCACGGCCCAGCCGGCCCGCGATCAGTCCCGCATCGAGGCATTCCTCCGAGGCGATGTTCGAGCCGGTGACCGCCGCGGATTTGCAGAAGAACACCTTGCCGTCGCGCCTCTGCGGCCAGTAGCCCCGGTTCTCGGCCGTCACCAGCAGGTACGGTGAGACGCCCCACTGTGCCGCCTGCTCGGCGACCCTCGGGGAATCCTTGGCCGGCTGTTGGGCGCAGGCCCCCATGGCGAGCGTTGCGACGAGAGCGACAGGCAGCTGTAATCGGATCACGTTCGGTACACCTCAGTCGTCGAACAATCCGGTGAGATCCACGGTCGCACCGGCCAAACGCCGTAGTGACACCGGGCCGGGCGCCGGCGTGGAGGATGTGAACGTAAACTGCCCGGCATGCGGAGTATGGAAGAAGTGAATGACCGGGCGCGCGACGTCCACGATCCATACCTCTGGGATGCCGTGCCGAGCATACAAGGGGAGCTTGATTTCGCGGTCATGATGTAGAGAGCTGTGGCTTATCTCCACAATCGCGAAGACGTCGGTGGGTGATGGACGCTTGTTCTTGTACTCGTCCTGCCGGTACTCGAGGACCACGAGATCGGGCTCCGGCGCCGAGAATCTGTCGAGGGGCAGAGTCACCTGGTCCCACACCGAGATCCTGTCTCCGAGATCGCGTAGCAGACGCCGGTGGAGCCAGGCTGTGAGCCCGCCGTGTAAATTGCCTATCGGGGGCATGTCGAAGATCTCTCCCTCGATCAGCTCGACACGGGCCTCCGGCGCCAGCAGCCCCACCTCTGCCATCCGGAAATACTCCTCGACAGTGAGGCGATGGCGGCGGACGAGATCGGATTGCATCACGGCGATCATGACAGTTCCGGGTTCGACGAGCTTATCGTAACAGGGCGATTCAAAAAATGGTGTCATCACGGAATCGCCGGCATGCAGCATCGGGCGGCAAGGGAACGCGGGCCATGGGATTTGGCTGCGCGTTCATTCAGAAATGCGGGTTACAGGTGACTTTCCGCTGAATAGTGGGGCATACTGGCTTTGGACATGGCTTCCCTCATCCACCAGATCGGGTCGATTACGGGCCCGGCTTTCGCTGAAAGCCGGGGCTGGCGTGCGCTCGATCGAGGTGAAAATGCGATGAGGATCCCTTGCCATGAATCCACTGGAATCGGTATTTGAAGAGACGGCGACGCAGGCGCTCTGCCTGCGTGTGAGCGCTGAAGCCGACCCGGGCGCACTCGCCCGCGTCCTGACCTCCTTCCAAACCCTCAACGTCGTGCCGCGCCGCGTCGTCGCAGAGCTCGGGACGACGGGCACCTTGTACATCCGGATCGACGTCACCGGCCTCACGGAGAGACACCTCTCCCTGATCGCCGCCAAGATCGGCCAGGTGCCTTGCGTGGGGAACGCCTACTGGCACCGTCTATAGCGGACGTATACGCTGCGTGCCGATGAAAGCGCTCGTCATCGGCAGCGGCCTGGTCGGCATCACCTCCGCTTACTTTCTTGCGCGCCGCGGCTGGGCGGTCACCGTCCTCGACCGTCAGGAGGGCCCGGGACAGGAGACGAGTTTCGCCAACGGCTCACTCCTGACACCCAGCATGCCGGAACCGTGGAACGCACCGGGAAGCTGGCGGGTGCTGCTGGCCTCCATCGGCCGTTCCGACTCGCCGCTGAAGCTGCATCTGAAGGTTCTGCCGCAGCTTGCGGGCTGGGGCACCGATTTCCTGCGCAACTCCAGCGCCGAGCGGTACCTGCGCAACACCATCAAGAACATGACGCTGGGATTCCACTCCCTCGAGGTGCTGGGGCAGCTGCGGCGGGAAATCGACATCCCGTATGGCGGCGCTTCCCCCGGCACGCTGCGCATCTTCCGCGATCCCGCACCGCTCGAGCGGGCGGTTGCCTGGGCCGAGACCCTGCGCGCCGCGGGCCTGACCTACCGGCGACTGACGGGCAGCGAGGTCGCGGCGATGGAGCCGGCGCTCGAGCCGGTCGGCAGGGAGCTCGTGGGCGCGATCCATTACCCGCTCGATGAGATCGGCAATGCCTACAAGTTCTGCGTCGGTCTCGCCGATCACGCCCGCCGCGCCGGCGTCGATTTCCGGTTCCGCACGCCGGTCACGGGAATCACCACCCGCCAGGGGAAGATCGCGGCCGTGCGCAGCGGCGACACGGCGTTCTCTGCAGATGCTTACGTCGTGGCCGCCGGCAGCTACAGTCCGCTCCTGCTCAACACCCTGGGCGTCACCGTCCCGGTCCGGCCGGCGAAAGGCTACTCGCTGACGTTCGAGCGGCCGGCCACCGCCACGCCGTTTCACGTCCCGGTCTGCGACGACGATTTCCACGCGGTCGTGGTGCCGCTCGAGAATGTCATCCGGGTGGCGGGAACGGCGGAGTTCACCGGCTACGACCTGTCGCTGCCCGAGGCGCGCATCCGGAACCTCGCGCGCCTCGTCGGTCAGGTGCTGCCGAAATGGGGCCTGGACCCCGCCAAAGCGAAGCCCTGGTGCGGCCTGCGGCCGATGTCGGTCGACGGCGTGCCCATCATCGGCCCGACCCCGATCGGCAATCTCTGGATCAACACCGGCCACGGGCCCCTCGGCTGGACGCTGGCGGCAGGCTCCGGGCAGCTCCTGGCGGACCTGATGAGTGGAGTCTCGCCGGCCGGACCCAACCCGGGCGCATACACGCTGGCGCGTTTCAACGGCTCGGGGTGATAATCCTCCCCGGGTCCGAGGAATCAGGGGATGACCAGTGCTCAGAGACATACGTGAGACCCCGATCTATCGCGAGACGGAGGCTCTGTACCGTACCTTCCGGCGGCCCGGCAGCGGGCTCATCGCCGATGCGGCGGAGATTTCGGCGCACGGCAGCCGGGCGGTCTTTACCGGCACGCTGATCGACTCCAGCAACGAGGCGATCTCCCGCGTCTGCCTGACCGACCTCAAGACCGGCGACACCCGGGTCCTGACTTTCGGCCCCAACACCGACCGGGCACCCAAGATTTCGCCCGACGGCCGGCGGATCGCCTTCCTCTCCGACCGGCGCAAAGCCGGCGACTTCCAGCTCTACCTGCTCGATGTCGACAGCGGCGAGTGCCACGCCACGCCGGCGGTCGACGGCTGGGTGGAATACCTGCATTGGTCGCCGAACAGCCGGCGGATCCTCCTCAGCGTCGCCGGGCACGGCGCCGACCTCTCGGGCGCACAGGGCGCCGCGACCAGCAAGACGGCGGCGCAGGACCTGCCGGCGTGGCTGCCGACCGTCGACACGGGCGAGGAGAGCTACCGCTGGCGGCGCGCCTGGGTCTACGACCTGGAGGAGAACCGCGTCAGCCAGTTCGGTCCCGCGAACTGCAACATCTGGGAAGCGGCGTGGTGCGGGAACGAGGCGATCGCGGCCATCGTCTCCCCGGGACCGAGCGAGGGCCTCTGGTACACCGCCCGCCTGGCCATCATCCAGACGGAAGGCGGCGCCAGCCGCGATGTCTACGGTCCGCAGGACCACAACCAGCTCGGCTGGCCGAGCGGCTCGCCCTCCGGCCGCCACATCGCGGTCGTCGAGGCGCTGTGCAGCGACCGCTGGATCGTCGCCGGCGACCTGCGGCTGATCGATACCCGGACCGGCGCGATCCGCAAAGTCGCCACTCGCGGGATCGACGTCACCCATACGGAGTTCCGCTCCGACCGACATCTGCTGCTCGCCGGCCATCGCGGGTTCGAGACCGTGGTCGCGCTTTGCGACGTAGAGTCGGGGGAGCTGAAGGAGGTCTGGCAAAGCGAGGAGGTCACGACCGGCGGCTTCTACACCGTGATCGCAGGCTTCGGCGAGCCGGGCGACTGTGCGCTGGTGGGCGAGGGCTTCAAGCGGGCGCCGGAAATCGCCGTCATCCGCAATGGCCGCTACGAGGCCATCAAATCCTTCGATCCGGGCGCCGAGGAGGCGCTCTCCGCGCTCGCCAGCGTGGAGACGGTGAAGTGGCATGCGCCGGACGGCCTGGAGATCCAGGGCCTGCTGCTCAAGCCCGCGGGCCGCGGACCCTATCCCGTCATCCTGAACGTGCACGGCGGTCCGGTATGGCATTTCCGGCCGTATTGGATGGGCCGCCGCAGCATCGGCTCGCTGCTGCTGCTGAAACGGGGCTACGCGCTCTTCCTGCCGAACCCCCGCGGCAGCACCGGGCGCGGCCAGGCCTTCGTGCGCCCCGTCATGGGGGACATGGGCGGCGCCGACACCTACGACTATCTGTCGGGCCTCGACCACCTGGCCGAGCGCGGCCTCGCCGATCCCGCCCGGCTCGGCGTCACCGGGGGCAGCTACGGCGGCTACATGACCGCCTGGCTCATCACCCAGGACCCGCGCTTCAAGGCCGCGGTAGCCGTCTCGCCCGTCACCAACCAGGTCACCGAGCACCTCATCTCCAACATCGGCTTCTTCGTGTCGCTCTTCCTCGAGGACACCTACACCAACCCGGGCGGCAAATACTTCGAGCGCAGCCCGATCATGCACGCGCACAAGACGAAGACCCCCACGCTATCCACCTGCGGCGTCCTCGACCGCTGCACCCCGCCGGAAGAAGCGGTGCAGTTTCATAACGCGTTGCTCGAGAACGGGGTGAAGTCGGTGCTGGTGACCTACCCGCAAGAAGGACACGGCGTGCGCAAGTGGCCGGCGACCGTGGACTATGCAGCGCGCATGGTGGCGTGGTTCGAGGAGCACGTCCGGTAGGAGCCCCTCAGGGGCGCCTGCGCGTGGCGAAGGCCGCAGGGCGCGCGAGCGTGCGATGAAAGTGTTTGATAGGTAGGCGGATCACTATGCGCCGCCACGGAGAGGTCGCGCTCGTCGCCCTTGAGGACCGCTGATATGCGTACCGGCGCAATTCTCTTCCCGCGGTCGCGGGATTAATCCCTGACGTGCGCCGACCTTGTCCGTGCCGGCGGGCATAAACGCGAGCTGTTAGGTAGCCGCGAGACCTTTGCTCAATGAGGGATTCGCCTGCCGCGGGGGCCGCTGAGTTGAATCGAACGACACTGTGCGCCGCGTACGCGCAGCAAGCTGCGGGACGCGCGTGTATCGTGAATCGTCTGCAGCGGGTGAGGCCCGCGTATAGAAATTAAGAGTTGGCTGGATATCGCCGCGATCGGTTGTGTGATACTGATGCGCGACCGTGCGGCCGCCCGGAGTACGAGCGATCAGCCTCAGTGACTTGAAGCCTCGACCGAGCGGCTGGGGTAATTGGCGGAGACCCCGATGAGACACTTCATGAAGCTCGTAGTGCACATCCTTCGCGCTCTCGCCGGCGCCAATCCTGTCTTCTGTATGGCACTTCTCGCCATTCTGGCCATCGGCCTGGCTGCGTTCACAATCAACGCACTCGTCACACTCGCGACTCTTGCGGCTCATGGTCCGCTCGAGTTGGCGGAGCGCGCGCTGGGTTTGCCTCCGTCGAGCGCGATTTTCATCGTCTGCCTGGCAGCGTTATTGGTCGTCTGGAAGGCGCTGGATGTAGTTGCCGACTCCTGCCGCAGGACGAAGCGATACTAGAAGGCGGCCCGCTACGGCGCCGTCAAGGACGTCTGCTACCGGCAAAGGCCGCGGGCATCATTTCCCGCAACACGGAGTTTGCCGACACCACGTGCTTCTCCACGGTCCTCGGCATAATCCCAAACGCCGTCGCGAGCTCGTCATGGGTATAGCCCATCCGTTGAGCGATGTAGATCCGGCACACCCGCTCACTGAGGGCACTCAATAGATCGACGACTTCCGCCAGCTCATTCTCTCCCGCCAGAGCTCGTTCCGGGTCGGGCGCGGGA
>Ga0335072_10001074_pt1 | contig 46429 bp, 48 predicted proteins | sample Lox_Sample_21_FD_206725 | JGI IMG/M metagenome (GOLD analysis project Ga0335072, IMG submission 206725) | Soil microbial communities from Loxahatchee National Wildlife Refuge, Florida, United States - Lox_Sample_2.1 | ecosystem: Environmental > Terrestrial > Soil > Wetlands | place: USA... | reverse complement strand
TCTAGCCTCTTTTTGAGCCATATAAAGGTGTGGTTGTGGAGATATTGCGCGTCAAAAAGTGGTGATAATAAAATGGGGGGTTCTGGGCACCTCGCTTGTATGGGCAGCTCGCTTATAAACTACGTTACGGCTGAGATAATGATGGTAAGAGGTCCGTGAGTCCGTGGGTTGAGAACAAATCTGCGACGGAAAGGGAGAAAGCGATTTCGATGCTGGCTGTACACCGCAACGTGACAAAGGGGTGAAGTAGGATTCAGGAAAATGTGAAATCATCGAATCTGTAATGACCGTAGGGCAATGGTATTGGCCTAGATTTCCCGCCGAAAATGGCGTAACATACCGCTGAAAAGGGTGGTTTATGAAGGAGTAATCTCTGTCAAGGTTACTTCCATTTTCGAGGACAGGTATCGTATCTGCAAAGCACGCTACTAGTAGTCTTCCTCGCCAGTTTCTCATTCTCACGGTTCAATTAGCCGGGCGCTACTCTCACGCTACATCAGGCCGGCTCCAACCGACGGAAATCAAAAACGCTTAAATCGGAAAGTAGGGAGATCGCTTATAAATTCATCTCCTCCACCAAGCTGGAGCGGACATAGCGGCATTAATGAATACTTTCCGTGGAATTCGTTGTCCAGAGGGAGAGAGAAGCATAAATTCAGCCCGGTATTCGTCATCAAGATCTCTTCTTCTTCAAATATACAAAGACTCGGTTTCCCAGCAGCAGGGAGCACCTGGAATCTGCTATCGTCACCTAAGACATCAATTGCGCTATTCACTGTCATATCCATATCAATTGAGGAAGGAATTCCACCCGTCAAGAGCTTGGAAAATGAAGGAAGCAATCGTAAAGAAGGATCTCAGTGTCGACATAATCGTTTCACCCATCCCGAAGCCGAAAGATGACCAAGTTGTGATCAAGGTCGTCGTGAGCGGGAGCAATCCCAAGGATTGGTGTGTAGACACACTTTGCTTTCCCTCATAACAATCTCGTCAACAACCACTTAGAATCTACAGCCGCTGACAAGCAACGCGTCACAGGAAACGGCCAGAATGGAATAAGCTCGACCACAACTCAGGCGACGACATCGCCGGCACTGTCCGCAGCGTGGGCAAGAACGTGCTCGACTTCAAGCCAGGCGACCGCGTAGCCGCCTTCCACGAGATGATGACGGCGGGCGGCTCGTATGCGGAGTTCGGCGCGGCGAAGGCCAGCGCGACCTTCCACGTACCGGCGCAGACCACGTTCGAGGAGGCCTCCACGCTGCCGCTAGCCGCCATGACGGCCGCCGTAGGCCTTTTCGGCCGCCTGGCCATCCCCGAGCCCTGGGCTCCGGACGCACCCTCCGCCACCGCCGCACGCACGCCGCTGCTCGTGTATGGCGCTGCCACCGCCGTCGGCGCTTTCGCCATCCAGCTTGCGCGCGCCGCCGGCGTGCATCCCATCATCGGCGTGGCGGGGCGCGGCATCGCGTTTGCGGAGAGCCTCGTCGATGCCAGTAAGGGCGATGCAATCGTCGACTACCGCAAAGGTGACGAGGCCGTTGTTACTGGTATTAAGGAAGCGCTGAGCAAGGCCGGCGTCGCTGAGCTCAAGCTCGCGTACGACGCCGTGTCCGAGAACGGCAGCCATGAGAACATTGCAGCCGTGCTTGCGGAGACCGGTGCCGCCGTTACCCACGTCCTCCCATGGGACAAGTTTGCCAGGACCAAGGGATTCCAGTACCCGGTGTATGTCAAACCCAGCCTGACGAGTGTGGGAACTGTGCATAACGTCGCTGAAGACTTCGGTTACGTGTGGTTCAAGTACTTTACGAGACTACTAGAAACTGGTAGGTTAAAAGGTCATCCGTATGAAGTACAACCGGGTGGTTTGGCTGGATTGTCAGCAGCGTTGAAGAACTTGAAAGCTGGGAAGGCGAGTGCAGTCAAATATGTCTTCAGAATTGCCGACACCGAGGGCGCTGGAAAAGACCGAAGCGTCAGGGTAAGCTAGATGGCTGGGTGTATTAGAACTGACTAGTACATGAAACGATTATTCACAATGCGAACAACAATGTTGAGAATTGCAAGGCATGCATCGTCGTTTCTGATCACCATCATAGTACCTAACGCCAGAGACTTCCTGGTAGGCAGTCTGCCCAGTAGCACTCCTGCCTAACTAGGTAGTCAACTCAGTGTTTCCGATGATATCTCTCTCCAGCACCTTCGACAGGAGCATTGTAATCTGCAATGACGAGCTCCGCGACAGCTGCACGGATAGGCTATAGGATTCACATTTCCTCGGAACCCCTTCATGCTCGCATTCGAGCTTGCCTTTCATCATTAAATCGGGAGCTACCAGACGCCTTCTTCTACGGGGACGGTCGGTTCTGTACCACGGTGACGCAAGAAAATAAACTGGAAATCACTGTTCAAGCACTCAGCCTTGGGAGGACCAATTCCAGTTTCAAAAATGTTCCATATCTGACGGGTTTTCCTATAGATATCCCGGCAATGTTTTCGACGTTGATTATCGGAAAGCTGAACCAGCTGCGCAACAAATACCACCACTCAACAAATGCATTCAGGAGTGGCTACATAACAAAGCCTGCCATTCAACACACATTCCCTGAAACGCAACGATCTACACAGCCTCCTAAGCCTTTCTAACTCCTCCTGTTCCAGATTCAGCGCGGCTATGGACCGACCCACCTACTCCGTACAGCACAGTCGACAGTGGACGCCACTTTGAGACAGTATCCTTCTGCGCAAACACCACTGGTTTCCGATGCGTCAAGTCGACTGATGGCGACTACTGTCTGCACAGAGTTGAGGTTCAATCTTACTCTCCCTTCTTCCATATCCGGGAGCGGCATATACGCAACGGCTGTGCCGCCCAGTTCGTTGCCATCGACGTCTGCAAGTGGAAAGGATTTGTCTGCAGGCGCTGGCGCCTTGATTGCTATCGTGGCATTGAATGTCTTTGCTGGTTAGCCATTGGAGTATTCGTCTTTTGGTGGAAGCACTGCCGCCACAAACACACAAGCCCACTGTACCTAGCATTTTGAGGCTGAGATCGGGAAGTTACGGCATCCTATAATCCCCAAAGAGACAAAATTCGCTGACCACAAGTGGAGAAGTGACGCCTTCATATTTTTACGATTACTCTAGAGTACCTGTGGGGGAGTGGGATAGAAGGATGCAGCCTCGCAAGGCTCTTACAAAGACTATTTTGCACACCGCTTGCATCGTACGATAGCCTTTGTTTATTACGCGTCACCATTGGTCCCTCAGCTCTATGCAGATTCCGGCTAATATTTTACTGTAGCATCGGTGAGGCGAAGCTGAACCGTTTACACACACAGCACCGCTTGGGCCTTCATCATTCATGCAATGCGGGCCCCTGAGGCATGCCGTAGTTAATGTTTACTTTTTTCGAGGGAGGAAACATTTAAACAGCCAACATCCAACGAAACAACCGCAGGAAAATCATCAAAATGTTATGGTCTCCCTTTGGAAGCGCAAATTTCGATAATTGCTCCACCTGGTTGCAAAATATCGACGCAGCCGCATTCAATGCCTCTAATCCAGGCATCTTCTACAATGTTACAGCAAAACTCTTCACCATCTCGGGTTGTCAAAAAATATGCGGAAGCGGGCCCCAAGCCTGGGACGGCCAAGATATCATCGATCGTTTTTCGCTCTGGGTGCTTCCGGGTATAGTGCTGATCACGCACTTCAACTTCGCACCTCTTGGGCTCCGGAATTATTGCGAGATACTGTTGCACGCAATCGGAGATCCAATGGATAGTTTGTATGCAATTTTAGTGAGGTTGGAGTTGCAGAGGCGATATTTGGAGTTGGCTAGAAAGACACTGGACGTTGGAGATGCCAAAACTGCCGACAGTTCGAAGACGAAGGCCAAGTTTAGGTTCATCATGAAGTTGTTTACTCCGAAGAAGTGCCTTGAGACGAAAGATGCCGAACATGTCGCGACGATTTGGGCCGCATATGAGGAGGTGGGTTGGCTGGACGCTTCGGAACACTTCTTAATCCAAAAGAGCCAAAGGGGGAAGAATGCCATTAATGAAAAAGAAAGGTGGATCATTCGAGAAGCAAGTCATGATTTATCCTCGAGGAGACAGCAGTCCTCTAGATTAACGTTGTTACCGGTATGTATGTTGGCAATCAGCTTGGTAACCGCCATTGTCAGAACCTTCCACGACATCGAGATCAACGACTATTCGAGGATCAATAATGAGACAGCGCACAACATTGCCATACTTTGTCTACTGTTCATCTTCATGCCTCTGGTAATATTCTCTGGGAGTCTGAGCTCGGCTCTTACTGTCAATGGGTCTGCAGAGGTGATTGATGAGATGAGGCGAAAATTACGAGAAGCACGCCCAACCGATCCACCGCTTTTCCCGGACTTGGTAATCAACCGCGAAACTTCCAACTCACTCTTTCCTAAACAATCCGGAAGGGTCGACGAGTCATATACCATCCACGACTACTCGGGAACGCCGTTGAATCACACTTGGCGGCCATGGAAGGACATGCAAACTCCAAAGTCCCAAAAATGCCTCCGTAGTCATTCATGTCTTTACGTCGAGTCCTTTATTCTCGTCGTCTGTGGTTCTTCTCTGCCAGCTATATTCCTCTCTGCGACAAACCACACTTACGGCAAGATGACAGGGCTTGGTTGCCGCTCTCTCTCCTGGTTGTCCATCTCCTCTTTTAGGGTGCTCTCCAGTGTCGTATTTGATTCTATCTTAAATAAGGTGCTCCTAAAACGTTCTACAAACATTCCTGCCAACATCGAATACCTTTGGTTATGGACAATCCGCAAGGATGCTCTCTTTGTCTTCGTCACCTGTCTACTCATCCTTTTCGAACAAATCGGCGTATACAACAATTGTTGGTGCAGATCAAGCTTTAGCGGATTCGTCAATTTGAACGACTACCTTCCAAATGCGGTGCGAACGTTGCACTTTTTCTGGTCAAGTTTGGCACCTGGAGGCTTCTTATTCAGTCTGTTGTTAACCTTGGTGATCCTGCTGACGGGTAATGGGCTAACTGGCGTGATGTGCAGAAGCCAAGATCAGTTGAAGAAGGATGGAGAGGCAATATCGAGCTATAAGAAGAGAGCCTAACAAATTTTAATTTTGCCGGGTAGGGCGTCTCGTTCCGCCGCATAGGGAAATTGCTAGACCAGGACGTTCGTTCCTTCACGCAGGGGAACTTGTATCACCCAAGAGTATTAGTCTGCCAAGGCCATGCAAAGGATTATAGAGTCTAGATCGTTATGTGGTAGTTTATGATAAAATACCCTGTAAAAGGCAGTGGTCTGAGGAATTCGACGCGGTACGCAGGCCCGAAGAAGAGAGCAGTTATATTATATAAGATATAATAACTACACTCTAATTATTATCTTAGATATACCCAGTTGTCTCACATATCGAAAATCGTGGTTCTCCACTCAATTGACTTGTATGGCTGACAAACAGTACGTTAGCATATCCACTGACTTTCCTTATGTTCTTAGATTAGTTTCGTCAAGTGCTTTTGGTTGTCCTAGAGCGAAACGATGAATCATTATCCGGAAGAATTCCAACTAATCACTGAACGCATCTTAAAGTGTATTTCCTGGATGTTCTATTATTCCACCAGTCCCGACCTCACAAATCCTGTACACCATGACCATGATCGACAGGGTACATAAGAAGTCACGCATCCTGAAACACATGAAGTCGGTCAGGTGGTCATTTCATTGTTCACCCACTAATAATTTCTTCAGGAACAGCGAACCTAAACCTTGTCATCTACGATAGCATCAACGGATACCTATTTTTCCGCAAGTTTAAGCAAGGCTGAGATCTAAGAGACAAGGATCGGAAAAGCTTATCAGTGATTGTTGGAATTATACAGTTCTTCTCATCTAAAAGCTATATTCCTCGATATAAGAGAGGTTTACTTGTTTGTAATTGCATTCAACTCCCGGTAACGGCAGAATGTAGTCTGCGGGGTCCGATGCTAGACGAAGGTGAGATTCGATGGAATCAACCAAGAGAGTGGAAATAATATCGGTTGGTGGAAAGAAATCCAGGATGAATTGAAAGAGACGAGACGTATAAGATCTGATGGATTGTATCGACTCGAGTCTTGGCTAACAGCAACTTCAGAGATATCTATTCAATCCGTTGTATCATCGCAGTTTGATATTCATCGTCTGTCATGCTTCAAAATCTATCTTGGGTTGCCTTTGCTGTGGCACTGTGCATTGGATCAGTCATAGCTGCTCCGGTACCAGATCCTGCTGTAACGCCTGCTCCCGATATCCAGAACAAGGACAAGAGAGCTACTACTTGCACCTTCTCCGGATCTGAAGGAGCTTCATCGGCTAGTAAATCAAAGACCTCTTGTTCGACAATCATTTTGTCTGCTCTCGCTGTTCCATCCGGTGTGACGCTAGACTTGACTGATTTGAATGAAGGGACTACTGTACGTTCCGATCTATTTATTCCTGTGATTACCGCCCATCAATCCAGCTGACGGTTCTACCTATCAGGTCATCTTTGAAGGTGAAACGACCTTCGGTTACGAAGAGTGGAGTGGTCCTCTTGTTTCTGTTTCAGGAACTGATATCACCGTTACTGCTTCATCAGGCGCATATCTCAACGGCAATGGAGCAGATTGGTGGGATGGAGAAGGTTCTAACGGTGGAAAGACCAAGCCTGAATTCTTCTGGGCGCACAATATGATATCTTCAACAATCAGTAACATCTATATTTTGAATTCACCGGTTCAAGTTTTCAGCGTTGACGACTCTGCGGATCTTACCTTCAGTGATATCACCATCGATGATAGTGCTGGTGATTCTGAAGGCGCCGCAAACACGGATGGTTTCGACATTGCCGCCAGTTCCTATGTTACTATTACTGGAGCGAATGTTTACAATCAAGATGACTGCGTGGCGATCAATTCAGGTACCGTACGTTACAGCGTTTCGTTCTAATTATAATCTGCTGAAAGTTCGTACAGAATATCTATTTTACTGGTGGAGTCTGCTCTGGTGGTCATGGACTATCAATTGGCTCCGTAGGTGGAAGGAGTGATAACACAGTGCAAAACGTGACTTTTATCAGTTCAGAAGTCAAAGACTCTCAAAATGGTACGTTTTCTTTCAGTATTGTTGAGATCCCATCACCAAGCACGACCATATATTAACTGAACGTAGGCGTACGAATCAAAACTATTTATGGGGACACTGGCTCTGTGAGTGAGGTTACATACCAAAACATCGAGTTATCTGGAATTAGTGACTACGGAATAATTGTAGAGCAAAACTATGACGATACTTCAGAGTCTCCATCAAATGGTGTTACGATTACCGACTTCGTTCTCGATAATGTCCAGGGATCCGTCGACAGCTCTGGCATCAATATATATATTGCTTGTGGTGATGGAAGTTGTACTGATTGGACATGGACGGATGTCGATGTCACCGGAGGAGAGACAAGTGATGATTGTGATAATGTACCATCGGGTATCAGCTGTAGCTAAACATTTGAAACTTGATTGTGGTCGAAGTATGGCAGTAGGCTGAGGTTTTGGGAATGCTGGCAATCTTCTGAAACGAACTTTCATTTTTACGAGCAGTTTTAGTATGTGAGGCTTAGGAGAAGTGTGGGTATTTCTAGTTATTGTTGAATTCAAATGCTAAGCAACTATTTACTTCATTTCTTCCTCGAGTCGTTCGACGAGCAAGAGTGTAGTGGTCTTGGCAAGGCTGCGGATTGCCTTCGGCGAATTTCGAAAACATCCGAACCCCACACCAAAAAAAAAAATCCCAGAACCTCAACCCTCAACCACAAACTCTCCCACCAACCCACAACCCACCCAAACACCATAACCCGTCCACACCGACCCTTAACCATGCCCAAAGCCCTCTCCACCTCCAAAGTAACCAAAGCCATAGCGCGCAAAACCGGCAAACACGGCCCGAAGCGCACCGCACCACTCCACGGCTCCTCCCGCGACGCCGCACGACTCTCACGCGCAGCAGCACGCGACGCCCGCGTGGCAACGACCCAAGCCGCAGCACAAAAAGGCCGCGAAGCGCTGCTCGCGCGCGTCGCGCACTTCCACGCGGTGGCCGTCGCCGCGCTTGCCGCCGGCGACGACGGCGCCTGGAGCGGCGAGCGCCTGGCCGGCCTCGTGGACGCGTTTGTCGGGCGTGCGGGTCATGCGCTGGAGGTGATGGCGAAGGCGAGGAGGGCGGGAAGGGCGCCCGCGGCGGAGGAGCTGCGGATTAGGAGCGTTGCTGAGCGCGAGGGGAGGGAGTTTGATGCGGGCTTTTGGTGCCCGGATGTTAGGGATTCGGAGGTGAGGAGTGTGCTTAGGGAGTGGAAGGGTGAGTGGGGTGGGCTGGGGACGGTGGCGTTTGTGAGGGTTGGGAGGGACGGTGCTGTGAAGGAGGATCGGTGGCCGCCGAGGTGAAATGAAGAGGACGAAGCGATAGCGTTAGAATATTGATGCGGACGCCGGTGGGACCCAACAGATATGCTGTGATAGGATGAACTGGTCGTGTGTGGCCATGTTGACGATTAGGAATGGCTTCCGAACCGTCTGACTTACTGGCACGGTTAGCGAAGATACGACAGTGAAATTGCGATTCGGTTGCGAAGAGTCTGAAAGAAACGACTATAGTCGGCAGACAAGCATCAATGGTAGGGGCATCTATCAGTGGAAGGTGCTGAGTGGTTCAGTCAGCAAAGCGATATCACATTGTCTCAAGTGCGAGTATGAAGCCGACAATATGAACGAAAGTTAATTATTGGGCTATGCAAACCGACGTCTCACGGAATGAAATGGTATATATAGCTACGAAGAATAGAAACGGCCTTGCGGCCAGAAAAATGAGAAGCATATACATCGTAAAAGCTGCTCACTCTCTGCTCAAGAAACATTCCATCACCCTACACAGCCTTCGTCTGCCTACCGCCACCCCGCTGCCAATTCCACAACGCCTCCTCAGCGAGCGCCTTGCTCGTGCGATGGCCATTCTGCTTCGCAGCCTCCTCGCGCAACGTCTCCAGCACCCGTCCCTCAGCAACCTCCTGCCAAAGGCCTCTGGCGAGCGCCGCGCGCTCACCAACCTCCTTCGGCTCGGCCACACCCGCATCGTTCTCGTCGCCGAAGTCGCCGCGGCCTAGCCGGAACAGCACGCGGCCGAGCGTCTGGATGGCGATGCAGCGCTGCGCGGGGAACGCCGACCGCGCCAGCCGTGCCAGCTCGCCGACCGTGTACCCGGCGGCGTCGGGCGCGGCGCCGTGGTGGTGTAGCCCGAGATGCGTTGGTAGTGTTGCTGCCACCGACGGCGGGACTAGCGCGCCCGCGAAGTCGAAGCGCACGTCGCTCGGCGCGATGCCCGCCGCCGACGGGTCGTAGGTGGAGTCGGAGGTGCTGGGTTTCATCCAGTCGAGCTTCGAGGGGTCGTGCGCGAGCGTCGGGAAGTACTTCTCGTGCAGGTCGTCTAGGAAGGTGGCGGAGTTGGGGTCGAGGGTTGGTTCCGTAGATTTGGGCCAGTGCACGGATTTTGAGGCTGGCTCGATGTCTGGAGCGTTGGGAGCGAGCGGTTGGAGATTGTCCATGGGATTGACCGGCGGTGGGATCACATCAAGTGGATTAAGGGGCTGTGCGGGTGGTGGAAGTGGGATTTCGTCGTCGATATCCGAATTTGATGCCGAGATGCTCTTGGCTCGTGGAGAAGGAGATATCGAATGTTTTGCTGCCGATGGCTCATCTTCATCAAGCTGAGGAGAACTTGAGTCTGGAAACGCAAAAGAAACTTTTCGAGAATGCGGAGATGGCCGTCGTTTATGTTTGGTTGGAGATTTCTCAGGTTCATCGAGCGTCTCCGTGTCAGAAGATGTCCATGTCGATAACGAAGACATATTCGGAGATGAAATGCTGTGTCTCTCAGCGGTGGGCCGTTTAGTCAATTTCTTTTCTTCTTCGGGTTCCACAGCAAACGAAACCTTGCGGACGGATCCTGCTGATGGCCGTCTTCTATGAGGTGACTGAGATGACTTCCTCTCGAGTGGCGGTGCTTCCGAAGTCGGCTGAGGCTCATCATCGATGGTTGATCGCTTCAATAACTTTTCGATCAAGGTTGGATTTAGTCCAGCGAGGAGTTCTTTCTGTTCTCGTTCGATTTGCTCCGGTGACATATCGGCGATCTTCTTTTTATTTTCGGCGTCGATCCGTTCCCTATCGGAAGCCTCGAAAAAGCTAACACTGCTGTCCATTGGCGCAGCAGTTGCCGATAAGGGCTGCGATCCCGGAGACAAGTCTTCATCGTTCTTCAGAATTGCAGGTCGAGCTGCGGTTGCGATGGACTGATCGGATTTGAGCTTGGATGTATTGGTGTTAATTCGATCCTTATGGGTCGGGAAACCTGTAGTATTGTTCTTCACAGATGGAGGTGGTGGAGCGTCGGATGGCGTGACGACTCTCTCTTTGATGTCACCTACCAAACCAACGTCGTCGGAAGCTGTCGGAGGTCCAGCCTGAGGCTCAGGATTGTTGTCATCATTTTGCTGGTCCAGGTTGATATCGAATCGCTCACCACGAAGAGAAGCCATGGATCAGAAGCGTGGCACACAGCGGGATCCAGGGTTTAAGCTTCCAGAATCCGGGTATGCAAAGAGTGGAGTTTGGGAGTAAAAGGCTAGTGATTCATCAGGTGCGGGGCGGATCCGGTGGATTGCACCCAGCAAAACTCGCTGGGTCGGCTGAGCGCTGAGTTGTCGTTTTGAAGCGTGGATAGCTACGCAAGGTGACGGCAGATGAATGAGTCGTATTCTGCGGTGATTTGTTTCTCCACGAACATGCAGTGCAGTCGTAAAGATACGGGATGGGTTGATGGAAGGTCATTTGACACGTGACGTGGTTGTCTGCAGACATTTGCACATTTGGCCTAAGGCGCATAATTAGCCTTCTCAGGGCTGGATTGGGCTTTCGCAGGTCTATTGGGCTTTGGCTGCTTCGTTTGGCTGCTAATGCTGCATCTTCCCGAGCGAGTGCAAGCGTCGAACGCCACGATTCGGGCCTTGACGTGCATGCATGCAGTGACACGGCCATGGCAATTATTCCTTGGAAGCTAGTTTGTTGCCATGTCTCTCCGATAAGCAAATTCCCAGGCTTAACAGATGGATATTTGACAGGACTAGGGCCTTGAATATGTTACATCTCATTTAAGGTTTGTCTTCCGGGTGCGTGCCGCAACTCGGCGGCGGGGTTGGGCGTATTATCAAACAAAGATCCCGTCGTGGTCGTGTATTCAAAACGGCCTAGATTTCGAATCGGATCAGGCCATCTTTTGGAATGAGGCTTATTTATAAAGGTCGGCTGCAGATTTGACTCGATTAGATTGATTTTTCATCAGCCAACCTTTTCGAGACATGGGCGTCAGACATTGTCCACGGCGGGCCTGCCGAGGATGAAAGAATACAAGGTAGCACGTAAGTTTCAAACAGCGTATCATTTCTGGAAGGTGAGTGTGAGAAAAGACAAATGAAAGCACGCGAAATACGGAGTGTGGATGCAGTGCAGTTCGTAATGAATGGGCGATGTGGAGTTGCTGGTGGTATCCAACATCGCATTTTGGCATTGCGGCCAATCATGGGTTGTGTGGCAGCTAGGTGGATTTCTGGCTTTCTACCCCTGGCTGGCATGCACTTTCGCTCAGTAAAAAGTAGCGGCTCCCAGTTCACTAACGACGTTCCCAGCCAGCCGTTTCCCTTTTTACCGGCGGAACGATACGAAAGCTTCCCAACCCAAGTGCTTGGAGCTGGTAGCTGGTAGCTCGTGGCTCTCAGCTCTCTCGACTCAGTCACGCTCCTTCTCCTGTTGTCTGTTCTTGAGAATTTCGCCGTTCCGGTCATACTTTGCTTGAACTGGTGTGGCATCTGGCTTTTCTGTGCTTTTGCACGAAGCTGTCGGTCTGCTCATTATACGCTGCCCTCCCCCGGCCCTTTTGAATTTTTATCTCACGTCTCTCTTCTCTCCTTTTCCATCTTTTCATCTTCCTCAAATCGCGGTTGTTCGTTTGATGTTCCTGACCATATCTCAGTCATCTGCGCCTTGATATTGCTCATGATTCCCATACCGAATCGAGTCCGCTCTCCGCTACCGTCTCCTTGAGTCAAAACACCGTTTGGGCCAACGCAGCCATCCTCTTCCGCCCCGACTTGCATTATCTCCATCATCGCCCTGGTGTAGTAGTTTCCCTCCGTTTCGAAGCCAACCCCCGACATACACGATTTTTAGCTTTCCATCCGAACACGCTGCCACATTTAACTGTTCACACTTCATCGACCAGCATTTTCTACAATTAGTCCACCATCAGGCACCGTCTCGCCAGAAATAGCACAGCCGTGCATCTCGATCAGCCCATCTCCGATCTCGCATTTTTGATGGTGTAGCCGCGCATTGCCGTACGCTGCCACCCAGGAATGGCGTACGTTGGGCAGGGAGGCCAGTATAGGCCAGTTGAAGATGGCAGCTCACCCTCCGCTCTCAGCAGCCCGCCACGCTCGCCGGAGAATCCCACCCCGCCAAATTATAATCAGATGCATCAACGCGACAAAACTCTTGGTGTTTTCGCGACTGCACAAGCCACATCTCCAACTGCACAGCTTCAAGCCGCCACAAATCCACCACCCAATATTAACTTGACTGCAAAAGGACTGCCGCGCAAGAAGCCTGGTCGAAAACCAAAAGATCCAAATGCTCCTCCTACGCAGCCGGCGAAACCACGAAAAAGAGTCAAAACGTCCGATCCTGTTCCACCTACGGAAGCCACGGCTGCTCCAGTACCAGTTCCAGCAGCAGTACCAGTGACTGTGCCGGGTCCAAAGCAGTCAAAAATCACCGATCTTGTCGGAACCATTCAAGTTGCACCTCATCAGCCGGTTTCTAAACCTCCAACAGCTCCCATTACTTCTTCAAACGTTCCAGGCGGGCATTCACGTGACAGCCTTCCGAATCATTCTACTTCAACTCTAGGCCACAGCATTCCGCCAACAGTTCCGGCGACTCCAAGACCTGCGTCAAGTGGCCAGATATTTGATCCAGTACGCGGATCCACGGTGCCAGTCGAGACCAGTCATCACGTAGTAGCGTCGCATCCACCCGTGTCACCTAGCCATCAGAGTCAAATAGTCAACCGTGCAAGTGCATCACCATCAATTAAGTCTTTGATCGATCCGACGCCATCGATTCCTCAGGCACAGTCTCGATTAGTACCGCCTACGTCTGTCACTTCTGCACCGGTTTCGCCGGTGCCAGTTTACAAGAGCCAACCGAGCGTAAATCCATTCACCGGTCCTAGCGGGTCCAACATACTGTCGTCGACGCAGAATGTACCAGCACCTGCGCACTACACGCCCATGGATCCGTACGGACCTTCCAACATCTCAGCGATCAAGAAGCCGGAAGCACCCTCCACCGCACCATCCTCGTCCGCACCCACGCCACCCTCGCACCCACCAAAGGCACCACGGGCCAAAGAAGCGCCGCCACCGCTGCCAACAGGCTCCGGGCTGCTGTCGGCGACACCCTTCGGGCCCGGCTCCGCGCCCAACGGCGCCGCGCCCGATGCCGATGCCGCCACCGACATCTACCTCACGTTCGCGCTCAAGGGCAAGCAGAACACCACGATCAACTTCGCGCGCGAGGTCGAGCGCAAGTACGGCTTCGCAGCGCTGCACCCGCGGCTGGCGGCGCGGCAGGAGCGGCAGCGGGCGCTTGCGGCGGCGGGCGCGGCGCTGGAGCGCGAGATGGGAGCTGCGGCGCCGGCGGACCCCGACGACATGAGCCTGGACGCGCTGTCGGAGGGGGCGTCGGACGACGACGGCAAGGGCGGCGGCGCGGCGGCGGGCGACGAGACGGGCAGCGCGGCCGGCACCGGCGCCGATGCGCCTAAGAAGCGCCGCCGCCGCCGCGTCGAGGAGTACGACCGCTCCGACGACTTCATCGACGACACCGAGCTGCTGTGGGAGGAGTCCGCGCTGATGGCCAAGGACGGCTTTTTCGTGTACAGCGGCCCGCTGGTGGTCGAGGGCGCGAAGCTCGACGTCGAGCGCTCCGACGGCAGCGTGGCCAAGCGCGGCCGTGGACGCGGACGCGGTGGCGCTGCCCGTGGTGACGCGGCCGCCCGTGGCGCCAGAGGTGCTGGTCGTGGATCCCGTGGTGGTGCCACTGTCCGCAAACCGCGTGTTACGAAGGCGGATCGCGCGCTCATGGAGCTTGAGAAGATCGAGCGCGAAAAGATGGCTGCTACACTCGCTGCGAAGCCGCCTGCTGCGGTCGTTGGTCAGCCGCCCGTGGGCTTTGCGCTCGGTGGTGTGGCCTCTTAGATGAGGAGCCTGTTTCTGCTCTGGACTTGATCCTCGCGAGATGTGTCCTATAAGAGCGCTGGTTGTCCATTGCAAGACGTGCGAAGCAGTGTACCACGAGGAGGAAGTGCTCTTTCGTCATCGAGCAGTGGATGGCGTGTCTACCTGTTGACTTTCTACATGTTGCATCTTGTTCTTTCCTTTGCATTCACGGGAAAAGCGCTAACAAACCACAAATATGCATTCGGTGTTTCGGAACAGGATTGTCGATTGTGGTATTATGGCATGTGTTGCATGTGTGGCGTTGGGAATCCGAAGACTAAAACGTCTTCTTTGTGCTACTGCCAGTCGATCTGGCTCTTGGCAGATATTAGATATTCATTTCTGATTGTTTGTTACAATGACTACAAGAGTGGTGAGTCGCAATGTCGCCTTGAGAATGTGATTCCATCGCTGAAACTCCATATCCATGCCAGTCTATATGTAGGTATCATTCTTAACACATATTCATACACTAGAAATCCGAAGCTTATGCTAATTTTCAACTGTCACATCCTACCGAAACCTGATGAAACCTTTCCATCGATTGACTGTCCGCTGCCACCAATTCCTATTAGGTTGCTCTTCCATATCTCTGATCAAGTCATTGTAATAACTCGGATTTGTCGATGGCCGCAACAGATCCTTTGGTATTTGGTACTTCTTCTTGTAGCGGTCGTCGAGCAATGAGTAGAGGGCATTGACATTGCGAAGCTCAGCTTGAGCGTCGGCTGGCGAGAGCGATTCAGCTTTTTGGGCGCGGAATGATAGAACTTTTTCGAATGTCAGGTCTGGACGTATGGGTGAGGAAGGCCAGCGAGCGAGAAGCCGCGCGTAGTGCTTCGCGATGTTCGTCTAAAGTAGTGATTTAGCACTTCGTTCGGATTGTCTGTCTACCGTATGGGAAGATTAGTGATGGACACGTACAGTTGTAGGCATTGTATGCAATGAGAGTATATTAATTTGATTAGCTCGTTATATGAGCCGTGAGCAGAAGATGCATGGCAAAGGCAATAGTGGGTTGCGGTTTGATATTCCGCGGTTCATGACTTCCTTCACTCCGTACGGAGTAACTTTGCGTAAAGTGATGGTACGTTATTAGATAATCAGTAGCCCTGGGCTTTTCTTAGCCAGCCGCGGCTTTCAGTGTCATTCCGTCCTATGAATCTCAAGCACATCGAGTCCGGCCCTCCATTCATTGAAGTGTAGATGAATTGTCTGAGCTGCGAACCATGAGCCTCATGACAATAGTTAAAACAACCATGTTTTGTTGACTGACTGCACCTAAACATCCCTTTTGGCAGCATTCTCAAATGATTATAAACGTCGTCCTTTATTAATTGGTGCTTTTGTTGGCTGAGTGGCTGAGTAAAGCGACACAAAGTCGGGGGGCGTTTCAACCGCGCAAGCCCCTACACCCTTCTGGCTCCCCCCAAGACTCGCCTTCGCCTCCCTCCTTCCATCCACTTCTCTCACTTCCACCCACACCCGCTCACCACTACATCATCTCCTACCTCTCCCTTCTCCCGTCTCCTCTTACCTCTGCGATACCTTCGACATATTGCACACCCGCTCAAATCATGAGCAGTCAGCGCTATCAAGCCATTCCCGATTCACCTCCACCATCCTTTCGCTCCCGTGAATCGTCCCCCTCTTCAGCGCACCACGACCGCATATACACCGAAAACGATCCTCTGACATCCGATGCCGACCGAGAGCTAGCGGACACCTTCGACAGTCCTTCTGACGATGAGGACGAAGAAGTTGACGATACCGATGAACGGCAGGGGTTGACCGGCGGTAATGGCGAAGCCTCAGCCGGCAATGACGACGGCAATCAGAACACAGAAGCAACACAGTCAAATCCGCCAAGGAGGATCGAGCGGAGAATAACACAATTACCAGTGTTTATTCCGCGGACCGGAAGAGTGTACGGCGGAGGAAATGCGAATGACGGTGTGTTCAGCAACCTAGCTGCGAAGCCAGCAAGAGGTGAAGCCGAAGATGAAAAACCACCTGTAAGTACTCTTCCGATACGTTCCGTGCCATGCCACGCATTGTAGTCAGCCGTACAGCAGTGCTAACATCAATCAGTCATACGAAGCCGCCGCGGCGGACGCCACACCACCTTACTGGGAAACCACCATCCTCGCGCCCTCCCCCTACGGCGCCTCAGACGAAGTGTACGTCGACGGCCTGCCGGTGGGCAGCGTGTTCAGCTTCGTGTGGAACGCAATGATCAGCATGTCGTTCCAAATCGTCGGTTTCCTTCTAACGTATCTGCTGCACACGACGCACGCCGCAAAGAACGGCTCGCGCGCCGGGCTGGGCATCACGCTGGTGCAGTACGGCTTCAGCATGAAAGGCGCCGGCCTGCCGAGCAGCCCCTCGGCACCGCCCGCCGCCGCCGCCGCCGCCGCCGCCGACGCGTTCGGCGCCGCGCCGGCCGACCCAAACTCGCACGACTTCGCCGACCCGGCTTCGGACCCGTCTGCCGCTGTCGCCGCGGACCCGGCGCTCGTCGCCGGCTTTGCTGGTATCTCTACTACCGACTGGTTCGCGTACGCGCTTATGATTGTGGGCTGGTTTGTCTTGATTCGCGCCGTGTCAGACTTCCTGCGCGCGCGCCGCACCGAGCAGCTCGTGCTGCAGAGCCCGGATCGAGGGCTCGGCGTTGCGGTCGTGGCGGAAGATGAGGTGCCGGCGACGGCGGTGTAGGCGGGCTGCTTGGGCGGGCTTGGGATCCAGGTACGCCGCTGTATAGGGTTTGGCGAGGATTGCGGTGTCTGGGCGTTGGATCGCGATATGCGAGGTCAGACCGGCGTTGGGTTGGGATGGCTCGAAGAGGTCGCGCTTTATGTACGCTCTCGTATCAACGATTTTGCTCTGCAGCCTGCTGCGTTGTTTTCTTGTGCCTTTGCTGTGATGAACGTCGAATTGAAGTCATTGCTTGCGGCGGAAACATGGATATCTAGCCACGGTTTTGTATGCGAGAAGCCGTGTTCTCAAACCAACAGTACCATTGAAATGGCTGCTGCAAAGTATGATAGACGGGAGTATAATCACTTCACGAAAAAGTTCACAGCATAAAACGAGTCGCTTAGAGAGAAATATGCCTCTCAATGCGCAACTCCTAAGATCTACTTTTTGGCATGCCATTTCAGTATCACATGTTATTCTGCCAAATCCAAATCCCATCCACCTCATCACCTTACATTTTCGCCTTCAGCTCCTCAAACAATGCCCTCAACTCACCCATATCCACCTTCTTCGCCGGCCATCCAATCCCTAATCCTTGCTCAATGTCCGGCTTGGGAATCATATGGAAGTGGACGTGATCGACCTCCTGATGGGCCAGACGGCCGTTATTCTGCAGCACGTTGAAATTCTCCGCGCCCGAGGCCTTCGCGATGTTCTTTGTGACTTGCAGGATCTCGAGGAGCTGGTCGTCAGGAATGTCGGTGAGCTTGACGCCGTGGTATTTCGGGATGATGAGCTGCGGCGGTCATGTAAGCGAGAGCGGGTACGCGGCGGAGAGGAATTGGGCCCGTACCGAGTGGCCGCGGCTTAGAGGCTGGATGTCGAGGAAGGCGAGCGTTCGCTCCGACTCGAACAGCTTGAAGCAGGGGATTTCGCCTGGATTTCGTAGTGAGTGGCTTTGTGGACGGAGTGAAATGACTGGAGCGGGGCATTGAACCTTTGATGATCTTGCAGAAGATGCAGGATGCCGCCATTTTAGGTGTTAGGAGTGTTTAATTGCTGTCAGACAACGTAATCGATATTTGAAGTTGGAGGCTCGTAAGCTCTAAGCTCTCTCAATGCTAGTGTGGTGATGTTTTGTGACTTGCCGGGTATTCTTATACCGCGCCAAAGTACCTCTACCCCGCTGATCCGTAATTTATTACCTCATTGAGAAATATCTAAGTTCCATCATTCACTCCTGAAAATTCGAGTAACATCGGAATTCATTGCTGAGGCCTTTTGCGTGCTGAACTTCGAAGTTGGTCGTCTCAATGCCAACTTTGGAATATATCTTGTGTATTAGGGTTTCCATTCGCTCTCCAGTACACACAATTAATCGTAGACCATCTGAAATCCACGACTTGCTTAGCCAACGAACAGTAAGAGCAGTTTTGATTTGACAATCTTCGCTCAGGAATGGCGGGTCGCATATTATACGATTGAAGTAGCCTTTCAGTTCTGCTGGTAATCTAGTTGGCTCTTTATAGTCGTACTTGATAAATTCCTTAAACACTCCAAACCGTTCATCAAACTCGAGGAGAGTAATACTGGGTCGTTCAGATTCCGGCTTTGAGGCTAGTAGGTTCTTGAGCTGTATGAATACACTCGGAGCTGAAACTACCGCGATATTCGTTTCGGCAGTTGCGCCTTCAAGTAGTCGCTTTGCCAGAGTAGAGGCAGTTTCGTCACTGTACCAGAATTGACTTGCATTCCAATCTTCGGCGAACGCACTCATGGAAAGTGGTTTCTTGTCATCGAATTCAGATTCGGCTTGAGCCTTTAGATCTTCAAAATCTTTCTGCCTGCTGTCTCTTTCATTGTAAAACTGCTTCAAGGCATCGAGTGCACCGGCAGAGAGCTGACTGATAGTTTTTAGTCTGAGACATTCTCCTACGAAGGTATATGCCTACGGTGTATCATCGTCGTCAGCTGCATCCAGAGATTCCATGTTTATCGTGAGATGTAGTAAACCTTGATATTGAATTTGTTTGGATGAAATATCTTCGTCAGCATGGCTTGTAATATAAATTCCGAGTTGCGTCTAGTGCGCTACAATAGGCAACTCCCGTGTCAACCTCGGCTTTTGCAACTCGTGCGTAATATCTTCAATATAATCAAAACCTCTGACTAAAATGTTATGAGATTTGCTATTTGCGTGACGCGTCTCTATCATACAAGAATGGCGACTAAGTTAGTTCCGCTCCCGGACGTGGAGAAAATCAGTCCTTCAGTCATCCGAATACTCGGTGGGAATCCGGGAAAGGTGAGCATTGAAATGAATAAGCGATGTATACGAAATGTTGATCGAATTTGATAGTTCACGTTGCAAGGTAAATGATAATTCAAGAGCTCGGGCTTCGTCTTAACTGCAAAAGGAACAAATACGTACCTCGTTGGCCGTGGACCGAAGCGGTTACTTATCGACACAGGAGAAGGCAAGCCGGAATGGCTCAAACAACTCCAAGATACGTTGGCATCAGAGAATGCGACCATTGAGAAAGTAGTAATTACACACTGGCATCCTGATCACATCGGTGGTGTCAAAGATCTGGGTGTACTTTCTTCCAAGCCGACAGTGTATAAGAGCCAGATTGTTCCTAGTGACAATATGGAAGATATCACTAACGGACAGAAATTCGAAGTTGAAGGTGCCACACTCCGCGCATTTCATTGTCCTGGCCACACAGAAGATCACATGGCTCTTATCCTTGAGGAAGAAGATGCTATGTTTACGGGCGACAACGTTCTCGGTCACGGCACAGCGGTCTATGAGGATCTATCAACGTACCTCAATAGTCTTGAGAAGATGGGACAACAGGTCAAAGGAAGAGCTTATCCTGGTCATGGTGCAGTTATTGACGACTCAAGAGCTAAGATCAAGGAGTACATTGACCATCGAGCCATGCGACAACGGGAAGTAATCGAAGTTCTTGGCCGACAGCACGGAGAAGAAGGCTGGGAAGTCATGGATATGGTCAAGATCATCTACAAGGATGTACCGGAGAACCTCCATTTTGCCGCTTCTCGTGGTGTTGTGCAGATCCTGGATAAATTGTTGAACGAGGGTAAAGTGTCTCACGACACTGCCAAGGATACGTGGGTGTTGAACAAGAAGGCTACACTGTAGGTCTTGCTTGAATTAAATTACCTTAGGTACAATGGGTGGAGAGGATGTGATGTTGGCGTTGTAGAGAATGGGTTGGCTAACTGTCACTAGAAGCTCAAGCTGAGTTGGAGTCGGAATCATCGCCATAGAATAGATTAATTTGATCATTATCACATGCGAGTCCACTCCTGAATCCCAGAATGGTAGTCCAAGGGAATTAGAGAGGAAGGATATAAATTCTCGATATCCATTGGCAGTCCCGAAACTCAGGTGCTCGATCTGCCTATTAGTACTCTATGCGATCCCAATCAAATCGAAGGCCATCCGCACCAGATTCCATGAAACGCTATGCTCAAATGCGATTGTAATTACTTAGGAAGTCGTTGGCACAACTGTCTGCTCAGTCTCGGCATGCTTCCTTTTCTTTCCTTTAGCTTTTCTCTTCTCTTCTTTCTCTTTGCGCTCCTTCTCCTTCGCATGCTTATGCCTAGCCTTTTCAATAGCGGTCCAATGCTTATGCTGCCTTGTCATCACTCTAGCCCTATCTTTCTCCGATTCCTTCTCCTTGCCCTTCCCATGACCACTCTTTCTCGCGGAACCCGTACTCCCACCATCATCGCTCCTCCCCCCACGATCATTCTCCTTCTCCTCGCCCTCCTCACCCGGAAAGCTCACGAAGCGCTCTAAGCCGGCACTCTCCCGACTCTCGACAACCCACTGCCGCCGGTCACGCTTGTAGTGGTCCATGCGCCAATTGTGCCAGACAGCGCGGCCGCTCCTGCTGCCGCGCAGGCTAGCCTCGTTCTCGGCGAGCTCCTCGGCGACGCGCTCGCGGATGAAGGCGAGCCCGTTGGTACCGCCCCACACGGCGTCGATGACGCGCGACGCCGAAGGGTCCAGCGCCATCTCGCACACGTGCCCGTAGAACTTCTGGATCATCTTGCGCCGGAAGATTATCGAGGCGGTGGGCGCGGCGAGCGCGGCGGAGATTGTGTGGCTGGCCGAGGGCTCTTTCGCTGCTGAGATGCTGAGGGATGTGCCGAGGCGTGCTAGGGCGTCGAAGATGAGCGTGGAGAGCGTGCCTGGTGTGGCGAGCATCGTTTGGGCTAGTAAGCTGCCGTGTAGCTTCTCCTGGCGTGAGGATTCGGTGGTGGTTTTGTCTTGATTGCCGGTTACAGCGTCACTGAGATTCAAGAGCCGCGAGATGTCAAAGCCGTTTGGACTATCGTAGGCGACTTTCAGCGAACGAGTAAATAAAGCGGTGTCCAGCTCGCGGACTTGAGCTCGTTCGATCAATGTTCGGATGAGCGCAATACGTTTTCTTTCAACTAGAATCGGTATTTCGGGAGCAATGGTTGATATGACTTCTTCAAGATCATCTTTGCCTAAGCGAGTGACTACCTTGATGACCACGTAACTGGCAATGTCGTTCTTAGAGAGGTTGAAGATGCGTGGGTAAAAGTATTCACGGTATAGCTGCTTGAATAACTTGGCAGGAGCATATTCGATAATAGCTTCAAGTAGACGAGAGCCAATGGTATCGTAGACAAGGCCATTAATGAATGCTGCACTATCTGTACCTTCGGCGATGGGATCATCCGGAAGTAACTTGTGAATGATTGAGTCTTCATCTTTAGCTCGTTGTTTGCCGAAATGAGTCAATTCGAGTTGTAGAAGCAATTGTAGCATAGGATTGCCAACGGGATGTGTTGCATATAACTGCAGTGTACTTGTGTTGAGTCCTGAGTTGCACTTGACAAGAAACGTTTCTAGCGCATGCTTGAACGAGTCTGGAACTGTTCTCTTCTCCAAAACTACGTCGTCAATTTTTCCTGTTTGCTTTTGTCCAATATTCTCTTTCTTCCGGCTCTGTAGAGGGCTCTTTTTTGTTGATCGTGGGATCGAATCTCCGGACAGAACAAGAAGCAAGACTCGGAGAGGATGGGAGGCAAACTTATCAGTCATCAAGTAACCTAAAGAGCCTTCTAGCTCGGCAAGGGTATTGATAAACAGAGTCTCCATGCTTTCCGTAACTTCTTCTGGATCTGACATGTCTTTCTTGCTGCGCGGAGCGAGCATCTCATTAGAAACGACGGTTGCCGACTGTATAAATAGCGCTTCACAGCAGTGGGAGGCAAAACGATGGGATACGAGGTGGACAAACCTGTCATTACTGTGAACCTGTTTTGCTGAATGTTATGTGAGCAAGACTTACTGTTCGGTGAAAGTGACGAAGAGTTGTTTAAGCTGTGCAGCTGTCGATAACTGGATTAGACGTTCCAGCAGACGAGAAGAAGACTGTGAGCATGCCATACGCAATTCTTTACCTTTAGCCTCACGATAAACACTGGCAAGGAACAAACTGCGATCCTCTGGGTCGGCAAAGTCGTTTAGTTCGAGTCGTTCGTCTGCTTGACGGAAGTAGTTATGCTCCTCTTCAACCAGCATGCCATAAAATGGCATTTCTGGTTTCGATGGAATCACTTCGGTGGATTCTACCAGCAATTCGTCTCCATCACCGGTATGGGCAGTACTGTCATGGTGCTTTTGGCGCTTGGTCTCCGGTTCTTCGTCAGCATGGGCTGCTTCGTTGTCTGCTTCTTCTTCCAATTTTCGCTTCTTCTGTTCGGCACGACGGCCACGTTTTCTATGCTCCCTCGGCATGGTGTGGGAGGGTGGCAGGGAAGAAGCTGTAGAAGGAGCAAACAGAAGGTGGAGATTTGTGGGGGAATTTTTTGAAGGAAGACGATCTTAGAATTATCTTGGCAGACCCAGGGATCTTGAGTGGATAAGCCGCGCACGTGGAAACCATGCCAACCCACTTTCCCATAGCCGGCTTAGCTCGCTGCTGAAAACGTTAAGCATACACGAGCTGCCGTTTGCACACCCTGCACAAAGGTGCTACAGCCTCCGAACTTTGGGAGCTGGACACTTTACTTTTTCTTCGTTCGACCCATCATAATCAAAGTCCTTATTCATCCCACTGAACGCCGTGTCACCCGACCTACCATTGGCCTCGCTCACCCGCAAGCCACGTAGTACTTTCTGTTGGTGAGCTTTTCGTCGCGTGGTAACCCGTGTCCAATATTGGTCCTTATGCTGCTGCTACCAAGCACGACATCTAAGCGAGCTCCTCATTCGAGCATATGATGATGCCGCCACTAGACGATAGGGACGCTAGAGTAGGTGACTACCTCGACGATAAGCTTCAGACACTAGCCGACCTCGATTCACTCGATGCCCTGTTGGAGAGTGTTCGCAACCAGCATACACTTTTGAGGAAACAGGTATGGCTCTGCCACATAGTCCACCGTGTCTTTTGACACAGGCTAATGTTGATATTTTTCCCAGCTCGAGGATGCCGAGAAGGATCTCAAAGATGCCCAGAATGCTTCGGACGGCCACGTAGCCTCTGTCAAAACCCGCAGTACACAATTCGAAAAGGAACAGCATGGTATCGATAGACGACTACGAGTCGTAACGCAGACAGACACCAGCGAAGATGCTGTTCAGAAATTTGAAGCGAGCATGGAACGGCTGGAGAAGCTGGACGTGGCGAACGGATACATGGAGCTACTGCAAGAGCTTGGCGACGTGAAGAAGCAATGCCTACAAAACATTGGGAAGGACGATGTGGCCGTATTAGATGCTTATCGCGGTCTACGATCGTTAAGTCTACGTCTTGGACCTCTACAGGATGCGGCTGAACTTGCGGCACCAAATCTTGTCGACTTCGTTAGGACTACCACTGCCGAACTTCGTCAACGTATCGAAAAAGGATTTGCTGTCCAGCTTGAGGCCATCCTGAAGAAAATCAATTGGCCTACTCCAGCTGCTACCATCCCAGATTCACTCTACAATGACTTCCAAAGCGCCGTCGGGAAATTGTTGGATCTGCAGATTCCAGATCTCGAAGCCCAGGAGCAAGCCAATTCTACACAGCAGCCACTTGTTCTCTTACCGTTCAAAGTCATGGTCCAGCCACTAGAACTCGGTTTTCGCTATCACTTTGAAGGCGATAAACCGACAAACCGCTTGGACCACCCAGAGTACTGGCTATCGCATATCACAGACAAACTTCTCATTCAACACGCCGACTTTATTCAAGATTACGTTCAGCCGCTCCTCTCACTAGGATTCCGTGGATCTACCATCGCCTTGAACCCATCATACATCGATGCCACTTCCGCTTTCATCACGTCGCTTCTGCCCATGGTTCGCACTAAAATCTTTACAACGCTGCCTAAGGTCGAAAATCAGCCTCAGCTACTGAGTCACCTGATTCATGAAACGATGAACTTTGACGAGACTCTTCGAAATGAGTGGTCGTACAGTGGTAGTGGTAGCTCAAGCATCACACGCTGGCGCGGTTTGACCAGTGAAATTCTCGATGCTGACTCCTGGTTTGTAAAGTGGCTTTCCATTGAAAAGGAATTTGCGCTAGCGAGATATCGAGAAATCATAGAAGCAGCCGATGGCTTCACACTGGACTTCGACTCGGTTGGGCCTACATCATCAACGGGTACACCCAAGACGGTGCCTACCAAGGCAGCGATCCGCGTCAACGACCTGCTGGAGACCGTCACCGACCACTACTGCACGCTCGCCGACTTCAGCCACAAGATGCGCTTCCTGATCGACGTGCAGATCTCGATCTTCGACGCCTTCCACGCGCGGCTGGCGGACGCGCTGACGAGCTTCACGGCGCGCACCACGCTAGTCGGCCGCTCAAGCCGCTCCGAGCAGGAGATGCTGCTCGGCGTGCCGGGCCTCGAGTCGCTGGCGCGCATCTACGGCAGCGCAGAGTACCTGGAGAAGGCCATGCGCGACTGGTCCGACGACGTGTTCTTCCTCGAGCTGTGGGACGAGCTGCAGGTGCGCGCCGGCGGAGGCGCCGCCGCCTTCGCGCCTGACCTCCCGCTCGCCCTCGTCGCCAGCAAAACCTCCGCCGCTATCGCTCACGGCAACGGCAACGGCAACGGCAGCGGCAACGGCGCCGACGACGCCCTCGCCGCCTCCGCGGAGCCCCAAGGCGCGCTCTTCGACGAGACAGCGTCCGCGTACGGCGCCCTGCGCGCCAAAGTCGAGAAGGCGATCACGGAGCTGGTGACCCACAACGCGCGGCGCAGCCTGGCCGGGTACGAGCGGGCGAACCCGTGGTCGCAGGTGTCTGCGGCGGCGCCGGCCACGGGTGCGCTCGCACCGACGGCAGAGCTCGACGCGCTGCTGGCCGCGCTGGCCGCGCATTTGGGGTTTCTGGCCAAGGCTTTCGCGGCCGCGCCGCTGCGCCGCGTCGCCCGCGCCGCCGTGCTCGCCGCCGACGCACATATCTTTGAGCATGTCGTGCTGCGCCGCAGTTTCTCCGCTGCGGGCGCCGAGCAGCTCGGCGCGGATGTGGCCGCTGTCAAGGCTGTCGTTGCGAAGTACGCAGGCGCTAGCGTGGCGGAGAGTGGTGTTGCCCGCTTGGAGGAGGTGGTGGCGTTGCTGCGGGTGCCGGTGCGCGGGAGGAGAGGCGCTCCCGATGATGAGGAGGGCGAGAAGAAGCTCGGCTTGTGGGAGGTCGAGAAGATGTTGTTTCAGAGCGGTGGTGAAGATGCGAGGAGGTTTTTGGTAGATGAGATGGGTATTGAGAGACTCAGTGTTAGCGATGCTAGGAAAGTGCTTGCGAGAAAGCTTGATTTGGGGAGTTAGACATCTTAGAGTCAAAGACACGTTTTGTAGGGCAGGCATCGTCACGAGTTACGACATATAAAATACACGTTTCCACGCATGATGCCCGCAGCAACTCGTTCGGTGGCCAATTCTATCAATTCATCGAAAGGTGGCAACTCTTCGGGATAGATGGTTCGTGTCACGCCAGGTCAAGTACTCAAAGGAAGCAGTCACTATTTCCTAAAGTTTTGCCCTATTCACAGTGGTTATGTCGCTTAGCACTGATTGCGGTCATCATTGATCTATCTTAGTAACCATATTTGCCCAAGCAAAGCTCTCACCATCATTATTTGTTGCCACTGAATGATAATCTGGAAACATCGGGCTGAAAAGACAGACTCACAACAACGAGACCTGAATTGCGGCGAGGAACATGTTCTAACATGGCATTGGGTCGATGTCTTGGGTTGTCACGCTTTACTCCTTCGCAGACCAATCTGTCAGCGATTTGGTGGATTTGGCGCCATAACCAACTATGACTAGATTTAAGCAAGGATCAATCATCAGCACCACGTAGTCTGTAGTGGCACCCAGGGGTAATGAGGTTCAGCTACTCCGTAGTTTGGAAATGAGTCAAGTAGTGGTGCAATAGCACGCGACATGCTGGCGGAGCAAATGGGGACGGAGTGAAGTAGGGCAAGTGGAAAAGCGGTCTGATTTCGGAAATGCCATATCTGTGAATGGCCATGCTTTGAGCTCGGAGGATGTACTCCGTGATTAAATGGATTCGGTTGTGCGGCCGGCCGGAAGTCGGGTTAATGCATGTTGGGTTGCTGATGTCGCGTGGCCTCCATGTGATGGCCTTGTAATTCCAACAACAGCCCCTGCAGCCGCAGACACTGCTGAGCTTGAAGCATGCGAGCCCAATGAAACGGTACCCGCCGACAATCGCCGAACGACGCTGGGTGAAAATTCGTATTAGAGCATAAGCGTAGGTTCATCCTCGACGCACACGGAACCGCGTGTCAAAGTAGCAACCCTACGTGGATGGGACCCACCAATTACGCGGCTCTCAAAACTGATCAGCAACGGTCGAAGGACACTTTATTATCTAGTGTAGAATCATTCCATAGACTCTAATAGGAAGGTAGGCGGAAGTGTAACCCTAATAGTTATGACAATGTGTCGAGCATCGGAGAATGTTCGGCAGCGATAGAGACAAGAACGCCATCGTTGATCGTGCCTCTTCTTGAGCGGGAAAAGGTGGAGCTTTTGAGACACGCCGAGGCTGAGATAGTTTACTTGTACCTCGCAGCAAGGAGAAGGACGTCTGTCTTAACCTGCAGGAATTGAGCCTCGGTAGTTTCCATTGGTTCGTGTACAGTAACTTTAAACTCAGCCGTGGCGTCGTCTTCCATCCATCAAACCGGAGCACTTTCGAGGAGGATCACCAATCGGAACGATGTGCGACAGCCTGAAAAGCTGGAGGCCTGTTGCGGTCAAGGGGCCACTCGCGTCCGCAACCTAGGTTAATTGAGCGGTTGAAAGGACGAAATAATGCCAACGACTCGGCTGAAATGTCAACGGCACAATGGTACCTGAGAAAACTAGAAGTAATGGTTAGACATTGGATTGAAGCTGACTCCAGTGAGCGAGCATGGCGGCGGTTCGCGTGCACGGTGGGTGGTGTGCTTCAAGCTTTTACGTCTTTGGCCTTTATCGATTTGCTCCATGAAAACCCCCCTGGCTTCACATGGAACACCTATAATTCCCATGCAGGATGAGAGATTTAGGGCGTTAACAGGCTTTATTTCGGCCCTTGGTTTTTGGCTGTACAATGCTTATGGCCAGCCGACAAGTGGTGCGAGTATTAATTCTCGACAGTCGCCTCAATTGATCACCAGCTCGGCCGTCTTCGTCATTGACAGTGGTGTTTCGCTCTGAATACAAGGTACGGTAGCAATCCCGAATATTCCAAGCAGGCTGGAGGGCCAAGTGTGACATGCAGGTCGAGAAGACTGTTTTGCAGGACTAGTATTATACGGCTACCCAACCCGATTCTCTCCGCCAACACAGCGCAACTCTCTCTGATATCCATATAGTTCCACACCGCCATACACAATCCATCTCGCCCTTCGCCACTTCTTCAACTCTCTCCATCCACCCGACTCTGTCTCTCTCTTCGCACCTCTACCGTGGCACAGCGCATGCAACTCTCGTCCCGCACCTCTGTTCCCTGTGTATTCACACTCACGCCACCAGCGGCACACGATCTCATCCACCGCCTTTTGCCAGTCGAGCATCTCACCGTCTTGTACCCGCCAGCTATGGAAGCAACTGTGCTGGTCGAGCTTTGAGATTTAGATTGATGGGAAACATGGACTTCATTGTACGTTCTGATCTTTCACGATCGCCATCACACACCAGAGCGATGCGCCTCAACCAGGCACACGGCTCAGCCTCCAGACCGGCAACCCGGGCGCGACACCACCTTTTTCCACCTCCCTGCACCTTACCTTACTGACAGCCTGCCTGCTCATACAGATCTCTCTCGCTCATTTCTGCGAGGTCCACGGCCCTACCTCCATCCTTTGTACTCAGCTGTCACCGGTATCGTGTACAACATGCTATCCGTGCGGCACTCCTCCATCCGACGACATTTCCAAGAACTCTTCCTTCTCGTCCGGCTACTTGGAGACTAAGTCAGTAGCCTTGAATACAACTCAACAGCCTCTTCTGCATTCACCCTTCGAGTCACCGCCGACGAGTCCGCGCACTCCGAACATTGCATTCAACCCATACTTCGGCAATTTCCCGACCGACAGACAATCCTTCAAGTACAGTGTCAGCTCGGAATCCGACTACGACTCTTGTGACAATTGCTCCTTCTTGGTACCAAAGGATCTCAGTGAGCGTCTTCCCGATGGCGCACCTGGCAGTCCAACAAACGATGGGAAAGGCCGTCACGGCTGTCCCGTCTTGCGATCCACACAAGCGGTGCTCGCGGTCGGACGACCTACATACTCTGACGATGAAGAAGAGACCGAAGCGACCGAAGCAAAAGGCACTCCAGTACCACGCAAGCAGCACAAGGACCAGCACACTTCTCTGAAACATAGTCCCGACAGCGCCGTCGACTCCGCCATCTCCTCTCCACTGGCCATCTCGAACAACACCCACACGCACTACCTCACCTACGTCACCACACGCCAGCCCTCCTCTCCCTCCGCCTACTCCCTCCTTCGGCGCTCCTGCATCCGTACACTCTCATGCGAAAACCTGCCGCGCGGCTCGCCCTCAGGGCCACTCTACTTCGGCGACCCGGTAGCAGGCTACACAATCGCGTACGTGTTCCGGCTGGCGGACCCGCGCGCGCGGGGCCGGCGCCGCACCTACGCACTGCTGGCGCTGGGCGGCCGCGACTCCTGGAAGGTCAGCAACGCGATGGTGGCCGTCACCAAGGCGTTCGAGGCCATCGCGGCGCGCATTGTCGCCCTCGCCGACGCCGTGCTCGACCGCGAGACTGCGCCCGCCACGCCCGCTAGCAGGCCCGGCACCGCCGTCGGCCCGGCTCCGCCGTCGCTGCACCCGCCGCTGCCGCTCAGCGCGAGCCTGCCCGCCGCCGAGACGCCTGCCGGAGCTGCTGGCGTGCCGCTCGCGCCGCCCCGCCTCGGCCTCTCCGACGTGTCGAGCTTCCTCAGCGCCAAGAAGGTCGATCCCGACGGGTACCCGCGCGTCAGCCGCGACGTCATGCGCGCCAAGGGCCTCGCTGAGATCGTGGGCCGCGACGCGTTCTTCGTCGAGCTGCACGCGCAGTTTTGCGTCATCCTGGCTGGACTCGCGCGCGAGTTTGGCCGCTAGGGCGGGAGCGGAGGACCTGGTGGAGATGCTGTTGTGCTGCTGGCACACGGCTTCCCTCTTTCTTTTTTCCGGTAATGATACCCCATTAGATTCGGAGTTCTGTTGCACATGGTCTTAGTTGCGGATGACGGTACGACGGCGGATAAGGGGTTTGTATGTTATTGTCATGGCTGTGGGATGCCTTCATCGGTCATTGTGATGTGATGGATGACCAGGCGTTGATTCGGGATATGGGTCTCACGGTTTGTGGGATGGATGGACTGTCGACACTGCTTTTGCAGGATGTGATTCACGAGTTATATACTATAGACAACGGCATTTCACTTTCAATCGACCGATAGATCGACTTGTAGAACTACGAATGGTATGCTTGATGTTTTATGGCAACATTTGGTCCCTCGATAGAAGTGAGTCGGCATTCTCGTTTATAAATTCACCGTGCAAGTGTGTAGGATAAAATGCTTAAGAATATAGCATATGATCTAGTGATATTCCCATCATGGGTACCTAGGTAATCTAATCGATCTGGCGCAAACACCTTATCTATATCGTCGTAGTTAAAGGCATGAGGTGGGATCAGCTATAGAGCAATATCGAAACTGCCCTGTACCGTTAAAACCGCATTATGTTACTCAACATAGTCACAAAGAAATGCCATCAACGCGCTAAAACTCCACAAATGATGCTCTAGCTAAATGCTTTCCATAGATGATCGAGCAGCGAAGAGCCTTTCAAGTAGAAGATTCTGAATTTGCCAAAGTGATACGGATATTCCATTAGTAGGATCTCAGCGACTATATTGAGCCAACTGATTGAGCATCTCTTGCATATCCGGTTGTCCTGCTGCTGAACCACCTTGATTTGTCTGTTGAGATCCGGGTCGAGCTTGTGAGGTCGTAGGATTTGCTGAAGCAGGATTTGTAGCTCCGAAATTGAGTCCATTACTACCTGCCACATTGCCGTATTGATCGTTGGCAGGTTGCTGGGCCCAACCAGGAGCAGTTGAGGGATTTGCCGGATTAGGGACTCCGGCTTGTTGACTAAGTTGACCAAGCAAGGCGGCTAACTCCGGAGTCAAAGCAGGTTGTCCACCACCTTGTGATTGCTGTGCTGTATTGAGATAGTTTTGTATTGTAGCGTTGCCACTGCTTCCGAGGGAAGACAGAAGCCTGCTAAGATCTGGAGGTGGTGGAGCATGTGTTTGGGTTTGTGGAAGAGCAGCAGGTGCGGGTTGCGTAGCATAGCCGTACGCGGGCATGAGCGCTCCATATCCTGGAGGAGGTGGATTGTAGGTAGCTGGAGGTTGTGCCGAGTTCTTAGCCTGTGCTACCAGTTGTGCCGCGATGTTAGCTGGAAGGTCTTTGTATTCTGTAAAAGTTAGCTGCATGCGTCGCACTCATCTTCTTTGATTACGCTTACCATCAAATCGAACTGAGCCAGAATGAGGATCGCGTTGAAAAATCTTGAGTGAGATCTTTCCGTTGTGAATCAATCCCATTCCTCCTTTCGGAATCTTAGCAACAGCTCTGACTCCTTCCACAATTTGGCGTCTCTCAACAACATCTTCAGGCCAGCTAGGGTCGACCATAAGAGTGTGAGCACGGAGTCCAGCGATTCTGAAGTCGTTTTCGATCGAGCCAGCAAAGCTCCTATGAGCCGTTAGCTTGGATACCGATACCAACAAGACTATGAGGAGCATACCTGTCATTGTCAAAGCATAATATCTCCACATCCGGAACGTCTGGATAAGCACGCCTTGGTATTGGTAGAGTCGACTCATCGTAGGTATTGTAGTTGTTGGATGAACCTTGCCAGTCTCTAGGAGAAGGACTACGTCTACGCCGATCATGCCTGTCACGACCACGTCCATGACGATCAGGAGATGGAGAGCGGCCAGGTCGATAATCATCGCGTCCGCGCCTGAAGTGTTGGTCACGAGGAGATCCTGATCCTCCACCTGAGCTATACCGATCTGCTCCACGTTGTCCACCTCGATTGTAGTCAGGTGAGCGGGAACGTCTTCGGCCACTGTCACGATTGCTGCCTTTGTTAGTGTTTCTCTGAGGCTTCGAGATTTCAAGATGCATCTTCCTCCCTGCAACAGTCACTCCTTGTTCGCCATTCAAAGCACGATGGCATGCATCGGCATCAAGAAACTGAACAAATCCGAAGGCTTGCTTAATCGAGATCTGAGCCAGCCTGCCATAGCGGTAAAAGCGATCAAATAGATCGCGCTTGGTGACTTTCTCAGTCGGTAAATTGCCAACGAACAAACGAGAACCTTGAGGAAACTTTTCCCACCGTCCTTCGGCCACGTTTGCGCTCTCATCACGCAAGAATTGTGCATATATCCGTTCAACTTCACCGGCCGATTGTTCTTGGCTACCAGCGGAGGTGGGACGAGGTTCGATACTGTCGCGTTGACGATAGGAAGAGGGTGTAATAGGGCTCTGGCCGGGAGGAAAGGCAGAATTCGGAGTTTGTTGGAATGGTGGCGCTGGAGGGCTCATACCAGGCGCAGTGGTATCCAGCGCTTGGGGAGAATTTTGCGCACGATACGAGGCAGCGAGATTCTGTTGGCTGTGCGGATGGTAGGAGCGGATATCATCGGTGGGATTGTAGTTTGGGTGTGTAGCGGGTATGTCTTGAGGTGGTGGTCGCGGAGGCAAACCGACATTGCCGAGGAACGCATTGGATTGAGCTGCAGCATATTGGGCATCGTTTAGAGGAGCATCTGGTGCTGGACCTCTACTAACATCCGCGGGAGGGAGATTTGAAGTTTGGGAGAGTTGGGCGAGTAATGACTGGAAGTCAACACTGCCAACATTCGTATCACTTGCTGGTGCAACAGCTTCAGGCGCTGGATTGGCTTGGATCGCTTCTGGGGGATCCTTGGGAGATGGGTCATCCCTTCGTTCGAAGGCATTGGCGTTCAGAGTGGGATGAAGGGATGGGTTGATCATGGAGGCTGCACCTCCTAAGGCGGACGCAGAGGTTGGAGCTTCACCTGGTAAATATTCGGAGGAGTGAATCGGCTGAGAAACGAGATTTGAGGATAGAGTGTGATCTTCGGTTGATGTAAGTTGGTTGGGTTCGCTATGTCCGTTGCTGGCCTCCGCTTTGGATCCATCCCGAACCGTTCCAGCATCTCCTTGCAAGGCTGCATCCGACCGCTCTTGGTGTGCGGGAGCGTTGATGTTGGAGTTGGCGGACATGGGAGCAAGACCAGCCGCGCTCATCAGCAGGCTAGATGCAGCGCTGGCTTCGAACGATGGCTCCATCTGCTTCTCTAGAATGGGCACGTTAGACGGAGAGGGATAGTGAACAGGCTTTGGTGAAACCGGCGTGAGCGTCTTGCCGCGAATCTCGTGTGGCTCCGGCGGCGGGCTGACGCTCATCGGTGCGAGGCGGAGACGCTCAATTTAGATGGGCATAAGGAAGTCACAGGCCAAGAACAGGAACTGCGAATGGAGAGAGGTGGAAGGTCCTTAAGTGGGAGATGCTCTAGTGGGAGATCCTCGAAGGTGATGTTGCAGATGAGAAGGTTGAAGAGGAGTGAGGCTGACAGTGAAGAAGTTGGGGAAAAAGCAGCCGAGAGCCGGGCTGCTTATGTCATCAGCAAAGATGCTCATCAAAGATCGTTAAATCCAATCCACCAATTGCAGCTTCATCTGACGAGAATGCTACTGAGAGTTTACCGGACAACCCTTGGGAAATCCGTGGTGAAACTTCAATATGAATTACAACCAACCTACATTCGACGCTGTTATAAGTCCCAACTCAACTTACCGTCGAAACACGATTTCTCTGAAGCGCGCGAATGGATGTCCAAATTTCAGCTAGACACCATTCCAAAGCGTATCTGTGAAGTTTCCTTCAGTAGATCATCAGGTCCAGGAGGCCAAAATGTCAACAAGTATGGTGTTACATCGATTTGTATAGCTTCTAAGGCTCTAACTCTTGTCCAGGGTAAACACGAAGGCTTCTCTGCGCGTTAGCCTTGATGATCTATGTCCTCTTGTACCCTCACTACTTCATCCCTATCTCCGTGACTCGCGATACTACGCAAGCAAGAGCAATTCACTCATCATACACGCTGATAACAGCAGAAAGCAGAATGAGAACATGGATAGCTGCTTTGCCAGGTTGCATGACTTGATAGTCGATGTCGGAGCTAAAGCAATCCCTGGAGAGACGTCTGTTGTACAGCAAGAGCGTGTCAAGGCCTTTCAAAGGGCCGATAATGAGAGACGGCTCCAGAACAAAAAGTTCTTAAGCAGCAAGAAAGCTAGTCGCAGGAGTAGTGGCCGAGGCGATGATTGAACCGTCGTGTGGGAGCTTTAAATCTCTTGTCCCAATCTCCAAAACTCAGCCACCTTCTACGACTCTGTCCAGTTGCCTTATCACCGCGGTAATTGCAACGTTGATGTCCGGATCCACATCCTTTCTACTGGCCAGTTCTCTGAAGAAGGGCGTCACTCGCTCTGCGATTTGATTTTTGAGCTCTGGTACCTCTTCTAGGGACTCGCGCAGTTTCCGTAGACTCTCGCGCAAAGCCGTCACAAATTCAGGAGATGATGGCTTCGAACCAAAAAGTCCAAGTTTGAAGCGGCAAGTGTATGTCGAAGGAGATCGCGGGTTCGACGCAGTTAGTTCGTCTAGGATGTGGTGGAGGATCTTCCTAGAGCAGGCGACTTGATCGAACTCAGTAGCGGCGTCGAAGAACTGCTCGCCGAGTTTGTATTCTTGGTTGAAATGATTCATGGCCGTATCAAATATTGCAATTGGTATCGCACCACTCATACCAGGTGTTAATGCCAGCTTCTCTACTGCCGTCTGGTATGCCTCTTCATTCTTCAAGTTGGGATTGATGTCTTCGGCTATGACCTCTGGTAACGCGATCTTGTCCGCATTCACACTCTCTGTTTCCTCAGCCTCTTCGTCCTTTTGTGTAGTCTGTTCCAAGCCCAGTATTCTTTTCCTAGCATCAATCTTCGCAATGTATATCATCTCCAACCTGAAATACTCCAGCCACAAGGTCTTGACGTTTTGAGAGAACCTCAACCCTCTTTGCATGTAACCTCTCGCAGCCGTCATGTCCGCTTGCTCCTCGAGCATATATTTCGCTGCCCATATCCATAACTCAGGCTTGGTAGGATGCAGGCGCAGCACCTTTGCAAGGATTTTTTCTAGGTGTTTGTGCGATTTCTCTTTCTTCGAAAACTCCATATATTGTGCCCATAACCTCAAATCTCCAGGGAATTTTCTCGTCCCTCTGTCCAGTATGAAGTATATCCGTCTCGAACCAGCGAATGAAGAAGTCTTAACCTGCAATCTCTTCTCACGCTTCTTACGCAAAGCATCGAGGTTCAATTCATAGGAAGCATAGCGGGCGTAGTCAGCAGCTGTGGCTTCACCGCGAGCGTTAAGGAGATGTTCGAAATCCGACCGGCGTTTGGCGATGCTGGAGATCTCCTCTTTTGTAAAGACATTCTTTCGCTCCCATTCACGCAGTTCCGGCACGGATTGTTCAAGGTAGAAGCGGGCTTTGTCTGCTGCCATGATGTGGAGTCGTGAGGCATGAGCCTAATAAGCAGGATCTTCTGGAACATTCAACGCGACATTGTCTCTAAAAGGCGTATGGAGATGGGTATGTTGGAGTGTCGGACATTTCTGCGTTCCTGCTTCTGGGTTAAAAAATAGTTAGCAGAGGAAAATCGAAGGTACGGAGTTACTCCGATAGGCGCACAGGCGTGGCTTTCAGCTGCCATCAGCCAGTCCGAGGCTTCCCACACCTCTCTACTACGTACTTGCTGTCCCTTTTGGCATACCTTCACGTTACTGTTCTTCCTTCAGGAGAAATCCAGCATTCCAACTCCACTTCCATCCGCACTCGCCATTTCTCTTCTTGACATTCTTTTCTTCCTTTTTTGTCCCTTCCTTCATGAACGGGTCGTGACGGGTCTTTATGCTTTAAGATGGCGCCAAAATATAAGGACGGAGAGGTGGTTGCGTCCGTAAGTGCTTACCAACTTCGTGAACTTTCAATCATCGACTTAACTAAGACACTGTAGTTCAATGCGAGATGGATCTCATATCTACACACCGTTTTCGCATATTGTGCCTTTGTTGGCGCTCTCATCGTTGGGTGCTGGCTACACTACCACAAGATTGTCCAGAATGAACACTGGGGATACCCCGAAGAATGGTTCCCTTCCGTTTCAGCAACAATTGGAGACCGCTATCCTGAACGATCCGTTTTCCAGATCTTCATCGCCATGACATCCGGACCGCGCTTCACACTGGTTGCTATGTGGTATCTCATGTCGGCGCGCAAAGGCGGCACCCTTCCAAAATGGATTGCTGGAGTTGGTGTATTCCGCACCCTTACCTGCGGTGGGTGGACATATGTTACTTCAACAGATGATCATGACTGGCACGACATATTCATGATTTCGTACTTGCTTGCTACTGTGCCATGGACAGTGGGATGTATCAGCCTGAGCCCGCCGAATCCAAAGGCCATCAAGTATCGAAAGATGTTTGCAACCGCCTTCTTTTCGACTTTAGTACCGTTGATCTACTTCTTCATCCAGCACAAAGTTCATCACATCGCTGGAGGTGAGTCAATTCTTCGAATCCGGATCAATGGCGAGGCTGACTGAAACCAGCGTACACCATCTACGCCTTCTTCGAATGGTCACTAGTCTTACTCGACGTTGCCTTCGATGCGTGCACACTTTGGGACTTTGAAAGTTTCGAGGTCGTTGTTAAGGACCTCACAGGAATTACGAGAGGGTACGTGCCATGGCTGCCAAAGTAGCTAGGACCTTCGTAGCCAAATTGAAAAGATTAAGAGCATATTCTGATATCCACTTGCAGACCCAATACCGTGTCGGATAAAGTTCTTGAGAAAGAGTACGTAGCATGCTCTTTTATAATCACAGCAGTCTGACATTTGGTAGGCGCAATCGTGATATCGCTGAGATCTTCTTACCCGGATTTTCGGCCACAGCTTTCGTTGATGCGCTAGCTGATGTGTATAATGGTGTAAGTCGAAAATTGATCTTGTTTGACAAGTAACTCATGAGCCGCAGTTCATCTTCTGGACCATTCTAACGTCCTTAGGCGTTACATTGTGGTGTAAGTCGCTAAATCATCTCTCTTTAAACTGCACTAACCTCCGCAGACTTTCCGCTATGGCACATGGGCATCTCCGGATTCGAGGCGATGATTTTCTGTGTACTGACGCCTTACCTCCTCGGTATTGACTCGGTTCGCTCGTTCGTAACTCAAAATCAGCGACTCTTGCACCTCGCTTCCCTTAGCGGCCTGGCGGCATGGCTGGTAACGGATCCTGTCGCAAGACTTTGCACTGTTGGGTTCGGCCTAGGCGTGTCCTGTCTCGTCTGGACTGCTACGTTCTACGGCGAGCGTTCGAACACACAACGCCTAGAAGCTCGCATTTCAGCTTTCACTTTGGGTCTGATCATGTCCAGTATTGCGAAGTTTGCATGCTGGACCAATAACCCTCTCTGGGCGATCATGCATGAAGCGAATGGCGGCATGAATAAAGTTGGGTTAGGTCTTGCAATTCTCGCTGTCTTAAGATCCACTAGGACTAAGGTCAGTGGGGGATCAACGCAAAGCTATTCGAAAGGAAAGTCAAGTGGATCGTCAACAATGGCAGCTCTCGGCCTTACAGGCTTATTATTCACCATGCATTCTTTGCTCTCGGATTCCAGCACCATGATTCTCTGGGTTTGGGAAGGATGGCCAGCTCGCGGACCGCTCGCCGTACCACACGGTGCTCTTACTCTGCTCGCGATGGGGCTTGGTGTGCTAATTGGCCTATTCTATCCATCATTTGCAAAGAGTTGGACATTCTACGGAATCGGTTCAATCGGCGCTGCCGTTCTCACCGCATATAGCCGTTGGTTTGGCTATTATGGCGCTCTTGTGGTAGCAGTGTATACCATGGCCATTGCACCCACTATGATTTCCTCTGCAGTCCAGCATCAACCTGGCCGAACTTTCGGATTTGCATTCTTCATGTACGACATTATGGTTCTTGCCCATGTATGGGTAGTCGCGTACGCCTTCGTCCCTGGAGGTCCACTCATGCGCGAGCACACAGATTGGGTCATGACAGCAACATTCCTCATGATCGGCTGTGGTATCTTCGCAGCTCAAGCACCGTCCTCGACTATCCCTTCGAAGGTCAAGTCAAGTGCCTCATCCCCGGCAGTACGCAAGCAGCGATCGTATTACTTGTACATCCTGGCCGGACTTGAACTCCTCGCTATTTCGGTAGCATACCTCAGATTCCCATCCTACAACTACCAGCCCTACCACCCAGAGCACAAAGCAATCACTGCAGGAATTTGGACCATCCATTTCAGCCTTGACAACGACATGTGGAGCAGTGAGCGCCGGATGCGCGACGTCATCCAAGAGTTGGAACTGGACGTTGTCGGGCTGCTGGAGTCCGACTTGCAACGTATCATCATGGGCAATCGCGACACAACTCAGTTCCTCGCCGAGAATTTGGGCATGTATGTCGATTACGGCCCAGGACCTAACAAGCACACCTGGGGCTCCGCACTGCTTTCAAAGTTCCCCATCATCAATAGCACCCATCACATGCTCCCCTCACCTGTTGGTGAGCTTGCGCCTGCGATTCATGCTACTATCGAGGCCTACGGCCAGTTGGTGGATGTGTTTGTTTTCCATTCGGGACAAGAAGAGGACCCAGAGGATCGGAGACTCCAAACTGAGTACCTCTCCACCCTCATGGGAACCGTGACAAATCGTCCAGCGATATTGTTGAGCTACCTCGTCACAAAACCACAGGAGGGCAATTACAATACATATGTTAGCGACCTGAGTGGCATGAAGGATATCGACCCTTCGGACTGGGATCGATGGTGCGAGTATATTCTATACAAGGGCCTCAGGAAGAGAGGTTATGCAAGAGTTAGTCGTTCTACGATCACAGATACCGAGATTCAGGTTGGAAAGTTTGTTGTCGGTGAGGAGGATAGCCAAGGATTCGTGGACGAAAGCATGATTCCCGAAGGATTGAGGTTCCCTGCACTATTTAGGGGAGATGGGGTACGAGGCCACAGATATCATGTCTTTGATGAGCCAAGGTAAGGAATATTGCCATCCTGACGCATTGACTCTACATTGATGCTAACGCGTTTCTCAGATACTTTGCTTAACCATCCCAACATCTCTGCATTGCCTGGTTGCATTCGGAAGCTGTCAATTGCTTTCAAAGGACTGTTAATTAGTAGCGAAGTTCAATATGTAATTCATCATCCAAAATTACCTTTTTATTCCCGATTCGGGTCAGCTTTCAGGATATAGAATGCCGATGGTGTGGAGTTGTGCGGGGCTAGAATTAGTCATCGTCCCACATCATTGGTACCTTATGAAGACATTTGTGATTCTGACGCACTGAGAGGTGCTGAACTTGTATGTGGATAAGGAGAAGCAGAATTCATTGAGGTGATCGATTTTCGATCACTTGTGTGTGTTGTGTGTGTTTTAGGAGGCTGGGCTCTAGTGCCCGTTTTATCAACTGGATCACGTGAAGAGCTGCTCTACAGCTAATCTACTTCGGCCTGCATCACATTCTGTACAGCTGCTCATCAGCTACATACCTAACTTCTCGAAACCCATCATATTTGAACATGTCGAATTCGTGGAACCCAGAAAAGAATGATTTTAGCGCCTTGAAAGGCAAAGTTGTCGTGATTACTGGTGAGATTTGGCTATCGACGGTTTCTGAATATATTCTGAGAACAAGATAGGCGCGGCAAACGGTATTGGTGCTGCTACCCTACAGCGTTTGCACGACAATGGTGCCAATGTGGTCTTTGGTAAGGTAGTTCGAGAGCACAGGAGTTGGCATCACGCTCACATTAAATTGTAGGAGATTATGACACAACAGCAGGCTCAGCACTGGCAAAAAAGCTGGGTGAAACAATAACTTATCTCTCATGTGACGTATCTAAATACGCCGACATCGTCAAGCTATTCAAAACAGCACTCGAAAAATATGGCCACATTGACCACGCCATCGCGAACGCAGGTGTTGGTGAACGTGGAGATTGGTTTAATCCTTCACTGTCAATCGAGGACGTAGAGAAACCACCAGCTACGACCACAGTTGAAATCAACCTTATCGGAGTTCTCTACTTCCTCCGCGTCGCTCTGCCGTATCTGAAGCATGGCCGTAAGACCGGTGAGGAAAGAACCATTTCTCTCGTTGGAAGTGCTGCAGGTTTCCGAGAATCTCCAGGTTTGCCAATCTATCAGAGTACGAAGCATGGTGTGCACGGTGTGATGAGGAGTATGAGGAAGGTGCTCTGGGAGCGTGATGCTATTAGGATCAATGTTCTCTGTCCCGGAATGACAGAGAGCAACATGACGGTAGGAATTTCGGACGTATTCAAGAGCAAAGGTCAACCAGTCAATGTGCCTGACGATTTGGCAAAGCCGCTTCTGGGCTTCCTTACGGGGAAGGGCATGTATGGGAAGGCCATATACGTCGAGGGAGGGAGATGCTGGGAAATCGAAGATGGTATCACACGAACGATGCCACAGTGGCTCGGAGAAGGTAAGTTTGCTTGATCGTGTCCGTCCTAGCGCCTGACCAGCCTTATGCTAAATGTTTCCTTTAGGCCCAACAAAGAGACTTTGGGAAAGTTTGTCAATAGTCGGCAGTGGCAATGCCTGGGACTTTGTGAAAAGTCAAAAAGATAAAAACACGGCATAGTGTGCTAAGTCTGTACGATTTGGAATGCCAGAGCTCGTAACTTCATCTGGTGATTAGGTCCTACTCTAACTAACTTCAAAGAGTATCATTGACTGCAAAAGAGAACGAATGACATGAAGACTGTACACGGTCTCACAAGGAAGCGCGTCGTATTCAGGAGACAACGCACTTGTGGGCGTACAGTTGTGATACCGCTGAAATTCTGTTTGCCATGTTGGTGATGTTTGCCACAGTCGGTCGGTTGACAATCACTATGACCACTCCCGGAATAGAAGACGAGCGGCGAAGCTGGAGTACAAATTACAATGCAACAGTCTGAGCTCTGTTGCGGTGAAGCAGTTTGTCATATCCCGGTCCTTGTGGATGCCGCTTGATTGATTGACTGGATTCAAACTCGACTATGGAAATTATGCTTGGAATGGATGTTCAATGCAGAATCTTCGGAGATATACTCGGATGGTGCGTTTCAGAACCAGTGCATTCATGAGCTCACCAATAATTAGACCCAAATAACGAGTCATAAGATGGGCAAACAGTCTTCGAGGCGTAGGTATAAGAAGCACAACGGCAAGCCTTTATGGAATTCTAACTGAATACAATATCTTCGACGTTCAAGAAGGATAGAATATCAATATTCAAAATGCATTCGTCAGTCGCTATTGCGGTCTTCCTATGTTCCCTTTCATGTGCTTCGGCACAAGTCCTCACCATTTATAACATGTGCGACATTCCGGTCGTCTATTGGCATGCAACTCCGAACGGGCCTGGTAATCCGATACAAATTCCAGCACAATCGGAGCACTCTGAAACCATCAGCGGCAGTGGGGTTGCGGACAAGATCCTAGCTGATGAGGGATCTCCTGACCCTTCGACTGAGTTAGACGTTCAGTACACTGTTACTGGCGATACAATCTGGTATCTCAGCCTACGAGCTAGTAAACACTTGGCACGTCTCTCGAACATGTAGCTGACCGCAGGATAATTTAGGTACGCTCTGAGCAACCCTGGAGGTGAACTTCTTTGGGATATTGGACTCGAACCCAGCTCTGCAGGTGCCGGTGGCTACAATTGCCAGAATGTCTATAACCCGAATGGGGTCACATATACATGTCCGTAAGTCGATCCCACCGTACCGTAGACACCCAATGGTTACAGAAACTAACCGGACTGAAGTACCGACTCTGATTTTGACTTGTATCTCGTGTGTCAGTCGGACAAAAAGCTCTTGTGAGATTTCACCTGGGGGATCTCACCTTGGAAGGCAGAACTCGTGTCAGGGTATAGCCATGCTCGAGGCAGGGTATTATTGAGCTCGGAGTAGGTCTTGTGGCTAGACGCAGGGCGTAGCAATAAAAACGATGTTCAACAAGAGTGGCCACTATGTGTTCATTCCCGTTTCATTCACTAGCTTGTCTCCTACTACCATTCCGCCGTTAGTATTATGTATTCCACATCTCGTACTGTTCCCTAGCTGAATCTCAAAGCTAGAGAATGGTATGGAGCCGTTTTTGGCATTATCAGAGCCTGAGAGGGATCCTGAATGACCCAAAGTAAGGGATACCTGAGTGCATAAACCTCCATACTCTACACTATGACTAAGTGCGGTGCCGTATTTTAGTCTAGTGGAAAACAAACAAGGCTCAGTACGAAACATTTGTGTGGCGCAGGAGGCGCATCGCATAAACGTAGACGCGTACTCCGTATATGTTTTCACTCAAGGCACCGTCATGACTGTAGGTTAGGTGGCTGTGAAGTTCGGTGCAAGGAACCGCCTATGCGGCCCAAAAAGGACAGAATGATCTGAATCTAATTCGAACCATGGCAGGCACAGTACTTATAGTCTTTACATTCAGCGATGCGTTTCTCGTCGATTATAAGCAACAACCTTCCACAAATATTTCTTCAGGTATCTATCTCTACATTTTTACCGACTCTGTTACAGTTGTCCTATTCTTGTACTCGGTATGGAACCTGTGAGTGCGGACAAAATTGCCACCCCGTTCCCTGGCAAATACGGCCTCTTATCAACACTCAGGTTCGCTGACAACGATACCACATCTTCGAAATTTTGCGAGCTCTGCGCAAACTTCGAGATCAGTGCAATTGCCGAAGAGCCTGAGGAAGGGATGCTTCTCATGCTCGTAATTTCGCAACATGAGATTCGTCAACAATACGAAGATGTATATCCGGAGTTTCCACGCCTAAAGAGACGGGCTAGTAGCGGGTGCACATTTTGCTCCTTCGTAAGGAACAGTTTACTCGTGGAATGCTGTAAGCAAGACAAACGGCCGACTCACAAAAGAGAAGCCGTTCAGATTATTCTTACGGCGTCCATGTATGAGCAGGTGGAAGATAAATCCGCTCTTTCATTTTACAGAAACCGGGGACCACATAGCCTCAAGATACAAGTACGCACCAGGGAGAATAACTGGAGTCCGACGTTTGTAGCATATAATGTTACTTTCCAAACCTCTTCGGGTATGTAAGTAAAGCGATAACTCGTGGAAGAACAGGACTAATGAGCTGAGGTAGAACCTACTGTTACCCTTCGAAACCCACTCGTAAATACCACCATCACTAATGTCAAACAATGGCTCAAGGACTGCGACACTCAACATTCTTCCCGCCAGGCGGCCTTGACTAAATACACCCCAACACGACTTCTTGCAATTCAGGATGATGTACTGCGATTAGTCACGGGTAGGGTCGATGATCCTAGATATATGGCTCTCAGCTATTGTTGGGGTCAAGCTAGGCATGAAAGGTCATTGACAACAGAGAGTAACATCGATGCAAGATTCCATGGTTTCCCGATCGATGACCTCTCACGGACGCTTCAAGATGCGATCCTGACTACACGCGCGTTAGGTATCAATTACATCTGGATTGATGCTATATGCACTGTTCAAGGTAATCCAGATGATTGGGCCAGAGAAGCATCGAAAATGGGCGAAATTTACAACCATGCTTACTTAACTCTTGCCCCGGTAATCTCAGAGTCTGCTCGTGATGGATTCTTGCAAGACCGCCAGCCATGCTTTAAGGCAAGCTTGGAATTCAATTTTCATGAGCTTCAATCCATTCGTGCGCATCCTGAAACAAGCAAAACTGGCACAATTCATTTCCGGTATCCTCCAGAAACTGGTATCGAGAATCATCTCTCCACATGCAAGTGGAATCAACGAGGTTGGACTTTACAAGAGAAGTTACTTTCGACTCGAATTCTCTACTTCACAAAGGACGTCCTTTACTTCAAATGCATGACATCGCAGCAAGTCGAGAACCATGGATATATACTCCCGGAGCGGCAACGTTTTCATGCTCTCCTAGCAGAATCCAGAAGCATGAAGCTGGTTGAAAGAGACCAAAAGCGAAAAAATTATTTCTCAGATTGGTACAAAATCACCGAGGTTTATACAATGAGGGCTATTACAAATCCCGGAGACAAGTTACCGGCGGTGCAAGGTTTGGCCGAATTATGCAAAGATGTACTCGATGACGACTGCATATACGGTCTCTGGAAGTCAGATCTACATTTGGGTCTGCTCTGGCATTCGCTTTATGGTCTGTCCTGTAAACTATCGCGACACGAAGACGGCATGCCAACTTGGTCCTGGGCTTCTAGGGATGGGTGCGTTTTCTGGGATAAATCGACATTTACATGCGGATGGAAATCACTCATAAACGTCCTCAATGTATCCTCTCATCGAAAATGTTCGCACTGCGAGCAGACTAAGAGTGTTCAGCTGGAAGTGATGGCGCCAGTCGCACCGTTGAAAGATGTTTTGCTCGCCATTGTAGAACTGGACGGCGATGATTGGCATCCAGAGGACTTAAGAGAAGTCACTACTTGGAGGGAATATGAAGACTTTGGGTGCCTTGAAACTGACGATGACAGAGATACGCCAATGTCTCTGGACGGCACAGAGATGATGCTAGTGGTAGAGAAAGAGGAAACGAAAAATATCCAGGCAATCATCCTTCAGAGCTCGGGAAATTCTAATTTCTTCAAACGCATTGGTTGGTTCATACTCAAGCCAACTAGAGGAGAAATGTTGGAAAGTTATTATGACGATAGGGACTTTAAGGCTATCCGGAAGGTGTTCAAGCCTGGGAAAAGGATTTTGGTTTAGTACATAGCGGATTTCTCTTGGGTAGAGGCGTTTTCTCCTCAACTTGGAAGGCTAATGATTCATGAAGAATTCAAACTATGGAAAGAGAAGATGAACATGACGATCCAATATTCCTATACTCGTCGCTGGCTTTATTACCGATGAATATGTTGCCTCCTTCGGCCAGTCAAAGCTCGAAGGACCCTTTTGGAGACGGGCGGCGGGAGTTGGACCTCTTTATTTTTCTACCAGCAGGTTTGTTCATTGCACGATAGCACGATGGACGAATTTTTAAGTCTGGCCCGCCTATGAGATGTGGTTTTGGAATGGGATTGAAGGATTGACCGTGTACTAGACACCACTCTATACCCTATTCCGCCTGGATATGAGTCTAACCACAATATTGAAGGAATGAACGTGGACTAAACACCACTCCACACCCTATTCCGCCTCTAATGACATTGGCTGTTGGCAAACCCAACCAATTGGAAAGCCAGATTACACACCTGGTTCCCTGCATGAGTCTGCATCACTCTGTGTCGCGTTACCCAGGCATACTACGCCGCCCTCCAACGAAGGGTGAGTGCTATCCGCAACAAGGACACAAGCATTATTCCCAGCTGCCAAAGTGATGGTCTGTATCGCAACGGCCAAATCACTCGCATCGATTTGGCCATTAAACCCGCAGAACCAAACGGCACAGGATCCGAAATTTTCCTGATAACACCCTGAAAAGTCACCCGCATCGAAAATATTGCCCGTAAACCCAGTTCCACTTGCGGCGAAATTGTTACAATCATTGATCGGATGGCGTAAAGGCGCTACCGGAGGGCTGGAAACTGTCTCCAAAAGCACCTCCCAATAGAGCTGCCGCTATCGTACTAGTAAGGCTTGGGCAATCATCGCGAAATCGTCCTAACAATATTTAGCCCCAGATATCCTGAAGTACATAAAACTAAAATTTTGGATCTGAAAGCCGGGATGTGAAGAATTGATGTTGAATTTAATAGGGAGTCTTTCGTTTACTAGGGTCTTTCGCAAGCTAGTGACGGATGTTAATGCAGAGAACCCAATCTTTATCCGGTCTTTCCGTCTGCACACGTCTAGTAGTGATTCCCATTAAATGCCACGCGCATAGCCGTGTTAGCCGTACGCATAACCGTACGACAAGAATGCATTGCGCTTATGAATTCCCGCTCTCCCTAACCCTACCTCACGATGCCTCATCTACGCTTAATCTTGCTAATGCTTCTACCACCTTCTCGTATCGCGAACTCGCGTGTCCAAACACGATTTCAACACCAGCCTGCGCGCGTGTATACAAGTCTCTTGATTCACGGGGTCGACCAACACTTGAGAGGAGTAAGGCGAGGTTCTGCATTGTGTTCAGAGCAGGAATATAGGTGGCGACCTGTTCTGAGCCCAAGGCCTTCTCGTAGCCGACCAGCGCCCGCTCATACATCTTCTCGGCCTCGTCCAGCTTGCCCTGGTCGGCGTAGAGGTTGCCCAAGTTGTTGACCGTGTCGAGTGTTGATGTATGGTCTGGTCCCCATGCCTTCTCTTTTCCGACCAGCGCCCGCTCATACATCTTCTCGGCCTCGTCCAGCTTGCCCTGGTCGGCGTAGAGGTTGCCCAAGTTGTTGACCGTAGAGAGTGTTGATGTATGGTCTGGTCCCCATGCCTTCTCGTAGCCGACCAGCGCCCGCTCATACATCTTCTCGGCCTCGTCCAGCTTGCCCTGGGATTT
>Ga0335072_10001073_pt1 | contig 46504 bp, 44 predicted proteins | sample Lox_Sample_21_FD_206725 | JGI IMG/M metagenome (GOLD analysis project Ga0335072, IMG submission 206725) | Soil microbial communities from Loxahatchee National Wildlife Refuge, Florida, United States - Lox_Sample_2.1 | ecosystem: Environmental > Terrestrial > Soil > Wetlands | place: USA... | reverse complement strand
CCCCCCCCCCACTGGTAGCGATGGGAGGCTGCAGGTAGGTGGTAGAGGACAGTAGGTAAACCACATCCCGGCGTCGTGAAACTCCTTGCGTAATGAAATTTGGCCCACGTACTTCATTGATTGAGAATCATCATTCAGTCCATCGCAAGGGCGGTCGAACATTTGCCGATCTCGCAGCTTGAGATCATGACCCTTGCCTATGTGGCAATAGCCCTGTTGTCTAATTATTTCTGGTGGAAGAAGCCTTTTGATGCTCGAATACCTATATTGATACCAGCTGACGCCGACGGATACACGAGCCCAACGTATCTGTTTGCCGACTTCAGGACAAAGGTAGAGAGGGACTGGGACGACAGCAGCAGGATGGATAGCACTGCCCCGCTGCAGTAGCGCCATCTGCCCCACGGTGGTGCGCCGCACCTCCGCTGTTGGACATATGGTCTTGGCACCCATGACACAAATGTTCAAGTTGCTTTACATGTTGCTCTTACTCCAGAAGCCAGCTTCCTGAACTATCCATTATCTGAAACTCCTGTCGATCCATTTCTGAACTTGCTTCAATTGCATAACCATTCGATATGAGTGCCTTAAAAGTCGGTGACCAATTCCCCGAGGATGTTGTCTTCTCGTAAGAAAACCCCCTCAATGCTGTTCAAGCGGAATACTAACACTTACATTACACCCTCAGCTACGTTCCCTACACCGATGACAAGAGCGACATTACTGCATGTGGTATACCTGTCAACTACAATGCTTCAAAAGAGTGGGCAGATAAGAAGGTCGTACTCTTCGCCGTACCAGGCCAGTCATGAACTCACAACACAGGCGGTCCCCGCCAGAAGACCAAGTTAACAGCGTCCAGGGGCTTTCACACCCGGCTGTTCTGCCAAGCACCTCCCACCCTACATTGAGAATCTGAAGACTATCAAGGAAAAGGGCGTCGACGTTGTTGCTGTCGTCGCTTTCAACGACGCCTGGGTCGTAAGTCTTTCCGGTCCTTCAGAACATGTCTCGGTGTTGCGAGGGGGTAGTCACTGTCCGAGAGGTTTGATGAGGATGAACCTCTAGCTCCATAGAGGCCCAGAAACCCTACGATAGGATGAGACACCAGCCTTTACCATGCCAGATCCCCTGCGGCTACCCCTGACCCAATTCACCCCAGCTTATCCAGATATGTGCTAACACTGAACGGCAGATGAGTGCGTGGGGAAAGGCAAATGGTGTTAAAGGGGATGACATTGTTAGTCTTCCTACCTGACTGTACCATTTCAAATCCCAAATATATCCCACACTATCATTTGGGTCATGTTGTGATGTTGGGGAGTGAATGCAAAGGCTGATAGCTTTCATTCTACGATAGCTCTTCCTCAGCGACCCTGGTACCAAGTTCTCTCAGTCGATCGGATGGACCAACGGCGAGCGCACTGCAAGATACGCCATCATCACGGACCATGGCAAAGTAATTTATGCTGAGAAGGAGCCTGGACGGGAGGTCACAGTAAGTACACCACGCTTTGCAAATAGGAGGTTAGGGTAGCCGAAAGGGAACTAACGTCTGTGATTGATAGGTCTCAGGCGCTGAAGCAGTAATGGCTAAGCTCTGAGAGAGCGAAGCCATGTCCTATGACAGAAATATAGAGGGCGAATGCCGACCAATCACTCCTCTTACTTATTTTTTCGAAGAAAAGCGAAGGCTCTGGCATATGGAAGACAGACAAAAGGACGACCGGCTTCTCATGACCTGTTGCACCTGGAATTTGAAATCTGGAAATAGAGCATACCAAATTCTAGAGACTCCCATCTTCGTACTTAACTCTTGTGAAAGAAGCCGTCCATATCACCATCTTTGGAGTAAATGCCGAGGAATAATTTCTTAGAGGGCCTGCGGCGGAGCCCTAGAGCATGCAGCTGTAGCGCGACGCGGGACCGCCCCCGAACCTTCGACGCGTTGAAAACGGACTCCACCAGCGATGACACTTGAGAACACGCTCTTTTGATTGATCGAGCTTTGCGTCAACTCTGACCCACGACTACTCTTACTCAATGTCATGACTTCTGCTACAAACGAAGCTCTACGCCACAAACGAAAAGCTATCCCCACATCTTCAGCGAGTCGAAAACGGCAGAAAACCCATGACATCAGAGAAATTTCGGTGCAATCCAGCGATGCCGCCATCTCTAACACTGGCGAGCTTGACGTTGCTTCATTCGTCAAGGCCCGGGAATATGAGATCAGTGCTTTGGAGAAGAGCATGCAGAAAACCAAAAAAGCGCTGACTATGAGAGCTTTCCAACAAGTGCCGCGTGCGATGAGACGGAGAACCGCCAGCCACAATGTCAAAAAGGTGCCGAGGAGGTTACGCAGGCGAGCTGAAAGAGAGGTCAGTGATGGAAATGGTCGCAATATGGAACCGCATCTTGTAGTCATTGTGGCTGACGAGGGCATCTTGGTCAGATGAAAGAGGACAATACACCCACAGTCACGGCAAGAAGAAGAATTCCTTCGACGAAGCAGAGACTGCGCTTAGAGAACGCCAAGAGGCTCAAAGCATTGAACCAGCATTCGAAAACTGTTCGTCAAAAGAAAAAGGAGGCGAAGAACAATGCAGCGGCAAAGGATTCTGAAAACAACATCTCTATCTCGCGTCTTCCTAAAATCCCAAAAAACAATCTATCAGAGCCTCCAACTGCGACATCGAAGTTCAAGAAGCGCCAGGTTCACAAAACATGGCTCCCAACGCATCTGTGGCATACGAAACGAGCGCATATGTCGAAGCCGAGTGAACCTTTGTGGCGAATGGCGATTCCAATCAGCCCGACTGAGAAAAGCTACAGACCGAGTCACCGAGCAAGTGGAGGGAGAGGCTGCATCGCTTGGGATACAAGCTATATGTCTACAATAGGCTGTCAAGGTTTTGAAGCTTCTCTTGAGGGCATGCTGAAAGCCGTTGGGTTTCATGGCGAGGGCTGGTCTGGCGCCAAATACCACAGATGGAAGAAAGGCACGAGATTTGCTGAAGGTTGGATCTTCGAGAGGGATAACAAGAAGGAGGCAGTAACTCCGGTGGCCGTCATCTGGTGTCCCCACCAGTCAACAATAGAGAACAATGTCGAAGGGCCCGCTGGTGGAGGTGGTCCAGGACAAGACAAAGAAGCTGCATCAACTGACAGTTTATCGAAAACTACTCGGCAGAAGCAGATCAGGCCTCCTAATTTTCGTCTTATTGTTCGCGTTCATCCTTCTGCTTTCCATCAATTCTGGCTCCTGTTGCTCAAGACCGCCAAGATTCAGCGCCCTCAAGTCATGGTAGAAGACCTTCGTTTCAACATTGGTAGTATCGAAATCACTGGTCCAGGATCTACTGAGGCCCTTCTTGGTCTGTTGAAGCCGGTCGATTCAGATGATTCTTCCGAATCGGCACCTGGCAATATCTGGAGATCCCTCGCAGGCCTGACCAACCCAGCATCGCTTCCTTCGAACTGTCTGTTAGCCTTCGACATTTGTGATCCACGTCTGAATCATCCGCCTAAACAGGTAGAAATCCCCAAAGACACAGAAAGCATTAACGCTCTTACAGAATTAATGGTTTCTTGGCCGCCAGACAACAATGTCACGCCTGGAGGGATATTCTCGCACAAAATGCGCTATGTTGCATCGAAAAGTCTCCCTTCACAAAAGGCTATCAACAGAAGGAAGGCGCTCGCTCCACCTGGACGGCCTCCAAATGCTAAGGCGACAGACCCACGCATCCCAGTTCTACTTCTCGCTAGTCGTACACCCACTAGCTCGACCGCAGCTCAGGGCACGTGGACCGTTCTGCTCCCGTGGAAATGTGTGGATCCTGTATGGCGCTCCTTATTGTACTATCCTCTTTCCTCTGGTGGCACTCCACGATTTGGAGGGTTGGATCAAAAGCGACAGATCTGCTTCGAACATGGAGAAGCCTTTTTTCCAATTGATGCAGCTGCGACAGAAGCAGGGCAGGCATGGGAACGAACGGAGAGCGCCAAGCGATTCGACGATTGGACGCGCAGACCAGCTAGCCGTCGTGTTGCATGGGAAACTATCGAGCTCGGCAACGGTAGGAAGGGAGAGCACGGTCGAGGTTGGACTTGTGACTGGACCTATTTACTTACAGGGAAATCTTCCGAGCCCACAGAGGCCGTAGACAACGAGCAAGACGAAGAAATAGAGCATACCAAATCAGCTGGCAAACGAGCATATAAGGGCGAGCCGAAAACACAGAGACAAGGGAAATTAGCTAAAGCGAGACAAGAAGAGCAAAGTTCAGTGGTGGCGACTAAAGCTTCTGCTGACAGTGGCCAGCCAGCTGCTGCTGAGGGCACCTTATCCGAGATCTCTGGACCTTCGGAATCAGCAGCTGCTCCTGAATTGGTCACACAATCTTCAGAAGGCTCAGTCAATGTCGTCTCATCCTTCGTGCACCTGCCTCCAACGATCGCAATACCGCTACTCAAGAACGTCCAGAAGGCCTCTCTACCCGACCTTCCCTCCTTAGTGACAATACGCATCACACTTCTGACCCGCGGCACGCCTCTTCCATGTGCACGCATTTACCAACTCCCTTCCCCTACCACTCCTGCGAGTGAAAAACTGCGCAGGGCATGGCTAGCACTGGACCCAACAACTTCCCCTTCAAAGCAGGCCGACAGTCGAAAGACCAAGGCAAGCACAAGAATGAAGAAAGACAAAGTCAACCACCGTGGTGACCCGAAACGTCACTCAGTCCACCCCTTCGAATCACTAGACCACGTTATCTACACCCCACCAGATGCGCCGCCGGAGTACTTCAAGACACCGGAACATCTCAAGCAGGTCCAGGCACAGGCCGCCGCACTCGCCGCAGCTCAAAAGCGACGAACAGGCTCCCCCACGCCGGAAGATAGGGTGGCACTCCTGCAGGCGCTGATGGCGCCTATAAAAGATGCTGACGGGAATCCCCACCCAGCGTGTCCGGATGCAGAGGATTTGATTGGATTCGTGACTACTGGGGCGTATAATCTTGCAGAGGGAAGGGGGACGGCAATTGGAAGTGTCTGGTTGCAGAAGGTGGTTGAGGGCTCGAGGCTTGGAAGTAGTATTCCACGTAAGGAGGGGGATGATAAACGGAATCAGAAGCAGATGGAAAGGCAACGAAAATTGTGCATTGTAAGAAATGCTGGTGAGAGTGTGGGGAGATTGGGGGTGTGGGAAGCTTGCGTGTGAGATACGGCAACGTCTCACAGGAAATGAGAAGAGGACGTGCACTTTGAGGAGATGGCTTGTTCTGAAAGACTATGTATGATTGTGAGCTGTTCCAACATGTAGCGAGAAGACCCATAAATCAATGCAGCGTGGCTTCTTCCAAAGGTGGTATCTCTTTGAGTCAAAAGGCCTTCTCCAATTGAAGGGTGATGATCTTATTCAACGAAAAGTCGTTCGCATCATTCGTCACCCTGATGGACTTTTGCGCCTAGTATATTGCGTTGGCTTGGAAGTCGCTTTTCCCCCCCAAAAAACCATGTGACACATGGCTCGGTTGTGGTAATTTTTTCTGTTCTCAGAGCATTAGCAAGGTGACAGGGAGTAGCAGTTGTGGCCACACTAACGGCGTTGAAAGCTACTTCACCTAAGAATAGCTCAGAACGAACGGATACATGGCTGTTTCGCCGAGCGAGGACCGAAAAGCACAGACTTAAAATGGACCTGGCAACCTAGACTTCGAAGCCGACCAGGACTGACAGGCCGGTAGATGCTGGCACAGGTCAAGCTTGGATCAGGTCTTGTTTCGTCAGACACAGGTTGACAGCCATGGTGACCATAGCTGGAGATGGATGAGGAGGAGAAGGTCTAGAGTCAACCGCTTTTGGCTCATCGCAGGTCCTTCTTTACAACCCAGGCACCACCTGGTCTTAGTTTGCGATAGTAATTGTCCACCATCACCACTTTATGGAATCCTCTCTTTGAATACCACTCAAGTGCGTCGGTATTACATTCCCATACATGTGCGTAGATCGACGCTACATCATGCTCTAGTAACAGCCTAGGCTTCAGAATACTCTCGAGCAATGCGGTAGCCACTCCCTGGCCACGATAAGGGGCAAGCAAGCATAAAGCCTGAATATAGATTTGATTGTAGATCGGTCTCGCATTCGAAGGCGGAGAAGTTGGTTCCGGAAAAGGATCCAGACGGCATCGTATCCAGCCAATGGGCTTCGACATGGATAGCGCAACTCGTGAGAACATTGCTGGAAAGATCTCGTCCACCGAACCAGAAAAGAACTTGTCAGGATACCTGACCGGCAGTAGTGTCGAAGTGAGTCGCTGGATGGCTGGAAGATGAGACCGATGCACTGGAATTATTGCGATCTCAGAAAATTTCGGTACGAGCCCAGTCTCAGAGGAGTCTTCAGCAAGATTGTCGGCCAGATCCGGTGATGATAACGGGACAGAAGGTGGTTCAGAAACATCGCTGCCTTGATCATTTGCTTTGGTTGACGCCGCAACAGCATTCAATGCATGAGCAATGCAAGGTAGCTTGGCTTCTCCAGAAGGTGAAAGAGGGGCAGTCATAGAAGCCTTGAAGTAATCAAGAAGCGAAGGCTGTGGCATGATGACAGCTCATCATCACCCGCCAGGAGGGAGCTTGAGCACAAAAAGTGTCTCGGGTTAACAAAAAAATGTGTGATGAAGTCTGCGGCTCTTTCGGAGGTGTGCTGGCGCAAGCTTAGGCTTCTTTTAGCGCCCGCTGCAGGTTGCCGAGAGCTTAATGTTACAGGGGTCGAGTAGCGCTAATTTAGGAGCGTTTCGATCGCTATCTGTAATTGCGGAGAGCCTGACGCCGCTCACGCAAACGGTAGAGGCACAAACAGCAGCAGGCGGTCCCCTTGACGCACCTGGGACTTCCTTGTGCCACAGCACGTTCTATGATCTTTGCTCACTGTGGAGGAATATTGACTCTCGAGCAGTGACATCTTAAACCATTCCTGCCGTACCTCCCACAGGGCTTGCCGTCTCCATTCGAAGCACTTATCGTTCGAAGCTGCCAGACTTATAATTTACCTCCGTCAAGATTCAAGCGACGTTTCGAACTCAAAGAAGGATTTGTCTCACTCCCCCAAAAGCGTCGCCTTCACACCACACATTGGGGGAAACATACGCACCCTACATGACAGCAACACCATCCTCGTAGGACCGTGGGTGAGGAGGCGGACAGGATAGGAGCACGAGAAGGAGGATGAAAACTATGCCTGAGCCACAGAAACCACAGCCTCGGGAGAATGAAGACCATGGCCTTATGACACAAGCCGATCAGGACGAAACAGTAAGTCCACTACCTTGAAACGCTGGCCTCAAAAGAACATATTCATGCAGCAGAAGCTAAAAGTTGGGTCTTTTACAGATACAGTTCATCCTAGAAAAAACCTTCGAGAACATCATACACGATATTGTGGTCAATGTCCACCGCGCAGAGAAACTCGCCCGCACGCAATCTGCCGTCATTGAGGCCCGGCAAAAAGCCGAGATGGTTGCAAAGCACAATGGCATAGACATGGACAACGGTGCACAAATGCCAGTCGTCGAGACCGATGGGGCAGTCATCAAAGAGGGGAAGGCATATCTCAAGGGCAACCCATTGCAGACAACCAAAAACATCCTCTGTCCCAAATGCAAACTACCTCGCCTTTTATATCCTCGAGTGGGCTATGGTTCTCGAGACCCACCTGACCCGCATCAACAGTATTGCAAGAACGAGCCACCCATAATCATTGATAAGCACGACGTACACGGTCAGCGGAAGAAAGGCACGAAGCTCAAAGGTCCAGCGAAAGGGAAACAAAAGAAAGCCGAGCCTCAATCACCAGGCTCAAGTAATGGATCCGTTCCTCCTACACCCAGTGGAAGCTGTTTTCCCTCCGAGTCATTCGAATTCAAGACAATCGACTACCCATCGGCGAAGTGTCCCAACAGGGACTCCGCGCTTGGCGATCACTGGAAGACAGTCACTATAATGGCCTCCCACCTGAATGGCAACTGCTTCTTGAAAAGAGACAGGGCAGCGGGAAGAGAGGCGGTTGCGAAGATGAGCGGCACACCTGCGGACAGTCGAGCTACAAGTCCAAAACCGGTGACCAATGGAAAGCGAGGTCGCGTCGTTGACGATGATGAAGAAAATGGCAGCACCAAGAAGAAGCAGAAGCTCGATGCTCCAAAGAAGCAGACGAAGAAGGGTAACATTTCTCCTAGCAAGCTAAAGGACGTGGAAACTCCTGAAAAGGATCGTACTGTCAAAGTTGAGCTCGCAGACTCCATCAAGATTCATGTCAAGCCGAAGAAGCAGAAGCAAACTGTGGAAAGTGAGACTCGATCGACGCCTGAGCCGGATGGGAAGGCTCACCTCAATGGAGTGAAAGATGGTGGCGGCAAGCTCAAATCCTTGAAATTGACTGGGAAACATAAACCTATTTCCGCAGACTCCAGTTGATTGAGCAATTTTTGCGGGCCCCCTTCGAGTTGGTTGAGAACAAAAATGGGCCTCAGGCGCTACGGCATCGGTCTCATTGGAAAGTGCATGGTTTTGGTGCGATCGGGGACTTTCTACTACATTTGGAGAAGAACATTTCATACACCATTCAGCGAAGACGTCGGTGAACATTGAGTTTGGGTGTGCTTTAGATCCGGCTGGATGGCGTGGACTGTGCAAAGTCCTGCTATTCTGTTGGCAGGGCCAGTTCGGTGATCGCTTGAGGTTCCACTGGGCTATACAACTAACTATATGAATCATGTATAAAGAATCGGCGTTGTTATGTGGACTCTAATTCGTTTGACCAGTCACCCTAACAGATGTGCCCTCTTAAGAACCGCTCATGAGTTGTCTCCCTGCTCAGGCCCAGGGGCATGCCAGTACTGTGGGTCACACCAACCGAGTAACCAAATGTCATAGCTTACATCTTTTGAAACCCAAACTTCGGCCTTTCCAACTGATGGTTAAGGGAGTTATTTCGGTGACAAGCCAAGAAGTATTATCAACGATCTTTCCGCTCCGTGACTCTGTCTCGCAACCGTGAATTGTAGTAGACCTTACCTGCAGAGAAACAGAATGAGCTCGAGAACAGCCCTGAGTTTATCGCCGTCGAGGAGGAACTAGAATGCCTGTCGCTAGAGGCTGAAGGCGATTTGACGATGAGAGATCGACAAAAGGAACTAAGGGCGCGGAAATGGAAGCTGATATCGAAGGAGCTCCGCAAAATGCTAGAAAGAGACTCCTCTTTAAGGCGGACACAACCAATCTAACTGGCCATCACCGCACTCGATTCGAACACATTCGTGACCTAATGGCAGAACGCGACCGCCTGGCGTCCAATCTATTTCTCATTGCACCTATCCGCAGCGACGAAGACCGAGCGGTCCTTCGCGATATGGTTGACCTCTATCAACAAGAGACTGAAGTAGCGTTCCGTCCTGGCTTGAAGCCTGAAAAGTGTCGCTGTCCGGCGGTGCGGAAACGGAAGGTAGATAGGCCTGTAAATCCTCACCCAGCTTCTATGAGGTTTCATGCATACGAGAGCAGAGGCTAATTTGGAACTTCGAACAGTAAACCGGCCCGGTCAGAGGTGGAATCACATATATGACTGTTACAAGAAACGCCTCATAGTCGAGCAAGGCTTCGCGGAACTGTGCTTCTCCTGCAATAAAGTGAATCACCAGTGCAAAGCAATAGTCTTCCACTGCCAGGCTCACTTAGACAATCCCGAAATGATTCCGATTCAATGCAATCCTTTCAATTATGGAGGATGCCTTGCGTCCCCTGGCCATTGCCCTTTCTGCCTATTCGATCCGACGCTCCCAGCTACCATACGATTCCATCAATTCCCCCGACCGGGGTATGTGCAAAGAACACGCTCATGAACATAACGGAAATCTAGGACACAACAAAACCTCAAAATGTCCATCTCAACGACCACAACGTGCTGAAGCATTCGAATCAGAGCACGAGTTAAAATTTCACCTTCAAAACGTTCGTTGTTTCGAGCTCATGAAGGGATTCAAAAGGCGCAACCTAGAAGATGAGGCGGATGTCAAACCTCGCGAAGTCAAGAAAGCGAGAGCCAACCTTCACGGTCCAGACATGAAGACCGACCCATCCTCCAACCAAGAATTGAAATTCGTCGACGAGACGGCGAAGTTGTGGAACCAGGACACCAGTGAAATCAAGTGATTCTTCGATGAGCTCGAATGTTTCGAACCCCAATACCGGACTGGATGACAGATGGGAATGAAAGCAGTGTTGACGTGCCGCCGTCATCTGTGGGGTGCTGATATACTTGAGAAGATCGATCCTTTACTTCTCGCCTCTAGTCAGTGATCTCAACAGGACGTACACTACATACAAGCAGAGAGAGGTGAGCCTGGATAATGGCCTGTTTGGCTTGCTCCAACCCAGTATAGTTGCATCTGCCCTCAGAATGGGTATACAGTATACCGAGGAACAAGTACCGCGGCATCCCTACCAGAGAGCTTGGTTACTAAGCAATGCCAACGAAGCCTAGAAGCCTACCAGTACAGGCCCGACGAAGCCAGGCCTGTGCTCCTGGGCCTGGGTTGTACAGCCTGTTGAGACCACTACCTCTGGTGCAGCGCCAGACGTACCAGGCGAGACGACAGTACATGACGTTATCGATGTGAATGATCCGGTGGGAATCAAGGAGAAAACTCATGTCTCGGAGGTGGAATGTTCCAATAGTCAGCCGCTCCCCCGGCTAGGCTATAGTCAAGCAGTAGTAGCCGGGGACTCGGAATACTGACTAGTCAATGGTAGCCGGGCCAATAGTAGGTCCGGGGAAGCCGGGTTCTTCCCAATACGGCAATAGATCCCTTCAGCCCTCATACTTAAAGCGTTACTTGAGTGGGACACTCGCGGCTTACATCCCGTCTGTAATTGTTCCTCGCAAGAGGACCTTATTAAAAGCCTTCCCCTATTCAAACCCTGCCGACCAATCACAGGACGAGTGAGAGCGATAGGCTTTAGCATCTCCTATTGCGATGGCTGCGCAGAGCTCTAGTCTATTCCGCTGGCACAGCGATGATATGGAAGACTTCCCAACGCTTCATCAGATGGCTTTGAATACTCTTTCAATACCTGCAATGTCTACAGAATGTGAGAGAAGTTTTAGTAGCACTAAGAAGCTCGTCAGTCCTCACCGATGTTTCATTAAGGAAGACCTTATGGAGGCCTCAGGGTGCTTGAAGGCGTGGTGGGACTCCGGAATGATTGTGCAGAACTAACTAGGTGATGAGGGCGGCGATGAGGCCCTTTATTCTACATTTCTGGTTGCCCCCGAAACGTTCTGCATCCCTATTTCCTAACTGGGAACTCGAGTGGCTATGGCTATAGGTCAACCTACAGCCCGTAGTAGTCAGGACCCCCTTTGGCAACGGCTGACTGGCTATTGGGAGCACTGGAATGTTCTGCAAAGGGCGAAGCTGCGACTCAGAGTAGGCGCTAATAGCTGACAGTCTGGATAGTAAATCTCTAGCTGAGACCATGGATGACTCCATGGTGGTGAAAAACGCAGAGGGCGACTTTCCTATCGTTGAAGGTTCTCTCTCAAACATGGAGCTGGATGAGGGTTTGACTTATGTGGCTCTAAGCACAGGGATCCTAGAGACTGAGCAACAGCACTATGGCGTCCCAGATGCCTTGAATAATCTCAATAACGAACTACTCGACCGAATATCCGTTGTATTCGGGAGGCACAAACTGAGGGCTTATCGAGCGGAGGCACAAACTCGGCTCTTGCTTAGGGCACCGGGTACGGCTATACATCACAACACCCTTTGCTAATCATCACACTCCCCTTGCTAATCATTGCACCTCTTTATTGGTCATCGCACCCCATGTATCTCACGGGGGTCTACCTCATGCGTACATCTAACGGGCGTACCTGATGGGCGTGTCTCGTAGACGTGTACCTTACGGGCGTGCATCTCATAGGCGTACATCTCATAGGCGTACATCTCACCGGCGTGCATCTCATCTGCGTACATCTCATGGGCGTGCATCTCACCAGCGTATATCTCATGGTTGTGTATCTTATGAGCGCATATCTCATGGGCGAGTATGTCTCAGGGGCGTACATTTCATGGGCTTGTACCTCATAGGCATGTATCTCAGAGACATATACTTCATAGGCATGCACCTCATGGCTATGTACCTCACAGCATGTACCTCATGGGCGCGTACCTCATGGACATGCACCTCATGAGCATGCACCCTAAAGGCGTGCAAAGCCAGGAGCCAGTATTAATGACACTCTTAGCGCAGTTTTCGGGGCGAAACCAAGCGTTAAGAGCGTCAACGATCCCTTGGGTTGCGATGATCAGCAAAAGGACGATGCAATGTATAGGTGTACCCCGGTGCCTAAGCCACAGCCGAGTTTGTGCACTCCTGAGATAAGCCGACTTCCTCCGGACCCACTCGCACCAACTGCCCCGTAGTACTCCTGCTGCAGGTTCGCCCGATCTTATTCTAGCCCCTTTCCAACTTGACCTCCATGATTCAATGAAGCGATCAATTACGAGAATGGCAGCACACATAGTGCCAAATGCAGCCACAATAATAGTCATCAGCAATGTTCAAGGTACAAAGCATTAGTTACCTGATCGCACTGTGTACTTAGATTGCGGTGGGGTTAGGCTTGGGGGGTGGTTGCCAATGGTTCTCCTGAGTCAATCTCACTGGACGCGGGTTCTCAATTAATGACCCGCTTAATTCAACTTGATCATGGCGAGCACCTTTTCAGACACTTATTGACGTCATGAGTAACTCCTGAGTGCCCAGTTAGGATGCCGGTGATTCAGTGGTGTTTTTTTCACATGTTCAGCTGATGTACGAGCCTGACTAGTCGCGAATAAAAGCCATCCACATCTTTTACTCCATTAGAGCTTCCCCGCTCTCTGCATTCAGCTCAAAAACGCCAAAACCGTTGCTTTGCATATCAGTAAACGAGAATATACGTGATGCCTGCAGATGTTTCTCACGCCCTAGCGCTTGCCTACTGCAGCTCGCTCAAATTCCGATGATCAGTCTCGCATGAAAGCCTCGGGAGCATCATTGTAGGCACCTATTACGCCCGATCACTGCTGCGATTGCTATTTTGCATTTGAGCAAGCGTATCGGCACTACACAAAGTCTATGACCTGTGTGCACCCTCTAGGACACAAAGGACTGCCCTTTCCAGTCGGTGGCTCCAGCTTGCGCAACGCTAATGTAGGATGCCTCGTGTTTGACACTACTCCTCAAACTACACAGCATGATGGAAAACTGGTGCTCAGTGTTGCAATGCTAGACAAGAGTGGGCCGGACACAACAAAGTCTCTGGCCCTTCAGTGCCTTTACATACATTCTAAGAAGGTTGATCGTCCTCAGAGTTGGGTAGCGGAATTCCCAAAGGCATCGGACTGAAGCCAGAGATTGGCGTTGCAGTCAGCTGTTGGCCCTAGCAGGCCTACATGCATGACCGTTGCCTATTAGAGAAGGATGAGCCAGCCACAAAAGTCCGCCTCTTCTGGCGCGAGCCGCTGCACAATTAGTGCACACTGGACCCTCGGCTTTGCCACAAGGACACCTCTTGTACTTAATGATGCTCGACCATCTTGAATCACTGGTATGAGATTCGCCAAACAACTCTCTTCACTACGTCCCTCAGCGCCCTTTCAAAACTGTTCGCTCTGAGATATCTCCTTCGTGATGGTTCTGGCGGCTTTGAGTATTCCAATTGATTCCACTTTCACCAATATAAATTTCACACGAAGCTGTGGGAACATCTCTCTTGGGGTGCAGATCTACAACCAGTACTTCAACACAACTGTGACAGAAAACTACAATCTTACAGGCAATGTACCTGCGACTACTGGCAACACTGGGCCCGCGAACTACTCAACCTACTTGCACGGATGGAGGGGCTGGTCAGATGGCACACCACAGGACTGGATCAATTTCTGGCGCGATGTCCTGCCCAAGACGTACAATACCTCTTCCGATGAAGAAGTTGTCCAATTGACGAATCATACCGACTTCTTCGCCTTCTTCGACTATGCTTATAGCCCTACGGTCGCCAGTCCTTTGGAATCTCAAGTCAACCTAACGAATGTTACTTCTTTCTCAACTTACCTGGTAGCATCTGGTGGATGCCAGAACAATGCTTCGCAGGTGGATTCCGATAACTCGCTATTGCGCAATGGCACCTACACGCTGACAAACATGATTGAGGACTGTATGCTCACAAAATGCTGTCCGCTTCCCCTGGACTCGAACGTATTTAATGATCAGGTCGGTTTATTTCCAGGGACTCCTTGGACTAACCACGACGCCTGTTCGTTTTACATTACGAGCCTGTGTTCCGCTGCCGTTGAGGGCAATCCCGACTTGGCCGGCATCGGGGTACGTCGGCCAGATCCTTCAAGCTCAATAGTGGACACTGAATTGTGATGGCAGATCATTGTTTCCTACTTGATGGAGGCTATCCTACTGGCTTTCACATGGATTATCACCCTCTTCAACTTTGTCCCTGCGGTTCGAGGCCCATGGTCTGAGGATCGTTCGGCAGAAGTATCATCACGCCGGCCAAAGTATTGGAAAGCCTTCTGGAATTCGTCACTCAAGGGAGCAGCCGTCTTCCTGGATGCCGCCGTATATTTCTCTCTTTCGGTGTCCATTGCCAGCATTGTCTTTACCTACCGAACCAGCCTCCCAATATACGAATCCAAGCTGGACCAGATCACGACTCTGCTTGCAGTGAACCCACCAGTCACTTTACTGTTACTCATCTACCGGGAACCAGATATTGAGCGGCGTATTCTGCGGTACTTCTTAGGTAAGTCGTCCCCTTTCTTCAGAACATGTATCAACTAGCCCGGAGGTGATTTTACGTCTCCGGTAAACGGAACAAAGAAACATGTCTCAGGGCAATGGCGCCCTTCCGGCTACCCTAATCAAAAACACCTTGGCTATGAAGACGCATGCTAACCAAGGACAGTGTTTCTCGCCGCCATAATGACTTTCGGTGAGCAGTTTTTGTTTCGAACACAAGTCGTCACCAACCTCCACTGTAATGTTTTTACGAAAGCCTGGGCAAACGAGTTTGAGACGCTATTCAAGGTCAAGGCGGTCTGGGCAGCTATGGTAACCGCCTTTTTCGCCGTCCAACTTGTCAATTGCTTCATCAAAAGTCAGCTTGTCGATTGGTTCATCAGAAGTCAGCTTGTCGATTGGTTCATCAGAAGTCGGCCCGTACTATTCTTCCAGGTACACGACAACCCAGAACACTCGATCTGGAAACCAAGAGGTAGGCGGCACCGTGAGTTCTACTTCCCATACCAAGCAAACCCTTCTTGTGATCCACTGACCACTCTCAGCCTTCCGACGCATTATTGCAGTAGTTCTCGCTGCATATGGGGTTGTTGACTGCTTCGTTGAAGTCATGTACATCATGGCCGTCCGCAAACCGGAACAGGGTCTGAATGATTGGGGCTATGGGCAAATACTCGCAGTCTTGATCTGGGCTCCAGTCATCGTGGAATTTTTCGTGGAATTTATCAAGGCAGTCTTCGATCCATCCGAGGATATTCATAAGGGGCAACAGAACGAAAACCAGCACAATGGAGAGCCAGGCGATGACAGCAAGCAGGCCATGAGTGAGGTCCGAGAAGATTGAAGAATACCGTCCGCAGTTCAGGCATGATCGGGAGACTCCATATGTGAATGAAGAAAGATTGAAAGCTTTGCATATACATTTTCAGAACCTCAAATTGTCAAGATATTGTTTCACCATGAGCTCTTTGGATATCATTACCGAGAGCCTATCGTTCAAGCTCCCTAAGAGGCATTATATCGAGTGGTCAAGCGGCGGAGCACCTCAAGGAGGAAAGATCCCATTTCCGCGATCAAGCCAAGTAGACATGTAAAGCACCAAGAGGAAAGGAGGTAGGTGGAGATCTATCTTCCTGCGCACTCTTCGTTCCTCTTCGTTCCTCTTCGGGTGTCACCGGCGGATCTAGGTTGTGTCGCGCGCAGCAAACAGGTATGCATAGATCGGAAGCAATTGTCTTATTGACCATCTAACTGAGTAACGAGCTGATACTTATAGATACAAAGGATCCCATCGGCCAGGTGTCCTTTAGCTGACGCAACCTGGTTCCACCTGCGAAACGTCATCACCACGCCGCCACCTCGTCACCTTGCGTACCTAGCTGCGTGTATAGACTGTTGCCTGCGCCTGATCAGGTCATCCTCGTCAGGTACTTTCTCAACGTGTATGCCTTCAGCTTCAAAAGTCATGTGTTTAGCCATGCCAATCGGGCTCAGGAAGAACTGTGACTCCTGCCATATTGTGGTAATTGTCGCTGACGTACCGTCAGTAGAAAGGCAGAAAGTGCGAGGCTTGAAGCAGGCGATCCTGAAGGCCAACAGAGCGAGAAAAGTAGGGACGGGGAGAGTGTGGAGAGATGCTGAAGGCCGAGATATTAAGAGAAAGCCAAGGGAGAGACGGAAGAGCATCCTTGGGACACTACTGGCTTAGAGCGAACTAAGAGCTACTTCCTCAGATGGAAATGTCATCCCGCTCCGGGGTAAAAAGGCGTCCCCGCTGTCGATCTCTCGGCCAGGAGTGTAGTAGGTATGGAGTCCCGTGGTTAAAGGCCTTGCGTTGGTGTGGAGACTGGACGCCAATTGGGGATGAAAAGCTTGAGAAGAGGAGTTGAAGGATTGGTAGGGTGTGGGATGATCTGGCGGCGAAGAGCACGCGTGGATTGCAGTAGAAATCACGAAGAGTGTGGGATACATGATGTATATCGAGTATGCACGCGCCGTGGGGGTGAGGTGTTCGCAAGTCGAATTGTCTCCAAGACAAGGCTCTCGTGCAGGAAGAATAGCTAAACGGCTCTTTTCCTCACCTCCCAAGTTGGAGTCGAGGCGCGTGCTCTCCTCTCCTCTCCGCTAGATCAAAGGCAGAAGATGAATGTCTACATCAATGCACCACGTACTCTGTGCGGGCGACCCCAAGAATGGATGTTCCAAATCTACCGAAGAGAGACTAAGCATGCCTCACCCCACGAATACAGAGAACGACTAATCCAAGCCAAACAGCTTACTCCTTCATTCCGTGCCGAGATCACTGGCGTTGACATCTCCAAGCCTGTGCCCGCAGAGGTCTTTCCTGAGATCCATAGAGCAATCACTGAAGTAGGCTGGACGATTTTCTGCTGCCTCTTGTCTTACCTCCACGGCCCTCTCCTCCGCTGGCCAATCGTGTCCATTATGTACTCCATTCCAAACGCAGCATTACACTGACAATTAGATTCACCTTCACAGTACGGCGCTCTCGTTTTTTTGTCACATCCCCCTCGTCGACGCTCGCCACGTCGCCTTCTCCGCCCTCTTCCGCGAGCTCGATGGCGTCAAGCCCTACCTTATACTGGGGCGCAAGAACCACCTCCTCTTTGATGAACTCTTCGATGTGAGCAGCCTTGAAGACGATGGGTCATTGGTGGAAATTGGAAGTAAGCGCCATCACATGAGCCAGGTATGCAGAATCAGTTCTCCGCTTGAGATTTCCCTTTTTTGTATCCGCACTGACACCCGTGGCGCATGCAGGGTAATTCCATTTTCCACGTTGATTCCAGCTTCAACCCACGGACGTGCCGGCTTCAGCTACCCGCGCGTACACATTCTACCTCCACCCAGTCGTGGCAGAAATACCGACTTCGCCGATACGCGGGCTGCCTTCAACAACCTTCCCGCCAAACCTCCGACAGCACTTGCAAAAGAATGAGGACATCAGCGCCCACAGCTTGATGCACTCGCGCGCAAAAAAGCCACGCCCAAGGACAGTCCCTGGCTAAAAGACATCGACCTAGATGACTATCCCTTCGGCCGCCACATGCCGCTGCAAGTGTATGCAGGGAGCAAGCGTGGAAGCCTCTACATTGCCAACTACATGCACCCCCTGGAGTACCGCACACCTCGCTCCCGCGACTTCACCCCCTCAGCGGAGCAGCCCTTCGAGCGGGTCCCCGAGCCGTAGTCGAGTGAGTTGATTGAGAGACTGCCGGCGTACGCAACGCAGGACAAGTACATGCTCAGCGTCGAATGGCAGAACGAGGCGATCTGGTGATCTAGGATACCACGTGCGTAAGGCATCGCGCAGGCGAGGGGACATTCATGGAGAAGTACGCAAGGGACATGAGGAGGTGCACGGTACATGATGGGAGTGAGAATGCGTAGGGATTAAAGCCGAGTACAAAAGTCCAGATGTGGTTGCCTTGAGTACTAGTAAGGACCTACGTAATTTAAGCAGTAGAGAGAGGGGGGAATAGTGTAAGAATATGGGGCAGGAAAGCCCGCAGATGTACAATGATGGTCGTTGCTCATAATGTAGGTTTGCATGTCCGACAGGTAAAGTTCTCCATTTCCGAGGATCAGTGCAATGATTCCGGGGGGTACTGGGGCTGAAAAGGGACCCAGGCGACCGCGAGGGAGAAAAGACGGGGCGAGAAAATGAATTGAGGACGCTCTGAATGCTGGCAGAGCAATGGTTGAGAGAGGGAGAAGGTACACAGGCTCCAGAGTTGTGCAAAGTGGCGAAGAGGCCGCGATCCCCAATCGAGGGTGACAAACCGAAGCAGCACCGTACCAGCATCGATTTTAGATACGCCTTTCTCAGTACTAATCGACCATTGAAGCCCCCCAAACAAAGAATGCGAGCTTCTGCTACTTGGAAATCGATTTCATGGGATAACCATGAGGGTTGCGTGACTTTAGCTGGAGATGCTGAGCATCCGTTGCCACCACGCAAATCGTCCCTATTCTTCAATGCAACCTTGTAGGGAAGAGTGACTGGACTTGTATAAATCTTGAACGGCGAGTCAATGGCTCAGTCTACGGACCGGACTTGAGCATTCCTCTAAGCGATGTTCTTTTGATCGATACAAAGTGGATCAATCTACGCCCGTTAATAGCGTCCAGCAGTCTTTGATGTACTATCGACCTTGATGTGGGTCCAGCAGTTGCCAGAGATTATGGAAAGCTTTCACATCAACGTAAATATCGATTTGCGGTTCTAGTTCGCCCCATTCGTAGGACACTGACAGGTAGAATGGGTTGCCGTCTAGTAATTCGGTCGTAAGCGGCCGCCGATGTCATCTAGGTCTTCGGTTTCTTCCACATTTGAGAGCCGAATTTCCGTTGTCCGTGATTGCAGCATGTACATTTGAAATGTTTCATTTCACAAGGGCCTTCTCTGCTGGCTAAGTCGCGCCTCGGTCCATGCTTGTTGATGTGTCACACCGCATGGCATGTGCAACAAGGAACCAGTCATTGGCTTTCTGAGTAAAGGCCCCAGCTGGTCAGAGCTCGAAGATATGTTAGAGAACTTGCTATCCTGTGTATCCCATGTAAGCCCTCAGAACAGCAAAGAGAAATATTCATTCACTTCAGACTCGAGATGAGTGGCGGAGCTGCTTAGCCAGACATTGTGTAGCCAGCAAATGACAATTATCCGCGGCCCTATATGGTACGACATCGTCATGGGTGCCAAATCAGCTTCGCTATTCGCTTCTGCAGCGGAGTTCTAGATCAGTGAGGTACAGCCAAGTTAGTGGCAGGATGTCCTTGCCGTCTCTGAGGTCAAACCTTCTTAAGAGAACTGGTTTGGGGTCACTTCTCGCCTGAAGCGCTGGTTTTGGGGCTGTCAATGACTAATTGGCCGTAGAAGTCCAACAGAAAAGGTGCTTTAAAAGGTCAGTATACCTGAGGCTTCGTTGGAATCAGGCGCCACCACTTCTGCCAAGTTTTCTAGTGAGCATCTATTCGTTACTCAAATCTGGACATGCGCAATAAGAAAGTAACGACTCATCCTCATAATACAATATCCTGTGCTTGGGTTCATTGTAAATTCCACCTTGGAAGCCCACAAACATAGCGGCCCCTAAAGTGCTGCCCTAACTTGGCAATCTCAACCGTTACTTGGCCTATTCGGAAGCCCAATTACTTGAATTTTAGGCATCTATGTGTCCGTGCGGACTAATGAACTAGCCCTTCCAGTCTCGCATGCCACTCCTATCGCCGAAACATTTAGCTCCAGGGGGAATGTTAGAGACATTGCTGCGCAGTCGGGCTCGTGTCGCAAGAAATGGCTTTATATCGGTCGGCCATTGATGCAACGCCTCGCTTACCATTCCCCTCAGCCCTATCGGTCTTTACGAAAACTACACGCGTGAGCTAACATTTCCATGTCGTCTATTCATCCACCTCGCAGGTCTCTCTCCTTCTGAGGTGGGATGCTTCTTCCCAGACGTTGGAGGAACCGAACCTACCTCGTTTTATCCTTGATTTTGACATGCTACCTCCTCCGGACACATCTGCCTTCCCCTCCCAAGTGGCAGAATGACAACAGAGCCGACCGCAAGGCGCCGCGCCATGACACACAGGAGACGCCCGACTTTTTGTACCACTCACGTTTTAGACAGCATCCGGACCTCGACTTCGAAGCAAAGCTTGAGAATGCGCTAGTCACTATCGAGATTACTGCTCCACCGCTTGAAAATTTACCTGTGAAAAAGATATGGCAGACAGCGAGGAGCAAAGATGAAAGACCAGAAGAGAGCAGATTGTGGGAGGAGAGACACCCTGACTGGGAATACGAGGCGAGTCTTGCATACGACATTCTGAGACAAGTACTTCAACTTCTAATGCTCTTGATCCACAGCTCATCACTGATAAGAACGCCCTGGACCTCATCACCAACGAACTCTCTACCGTTCCCATGCTTGCTACTTTATGGGCGAGCTACCCTTTGCCAGTCCTTCGGGCTGACCTCCTCCGCTATCTACTCCTTTGGTTCTATGGTGGCTACTATTCCGACATTGACGCGTTCCCAGTGCAATCCATTGAATCCTGTGCCCCTCTTTCCCCTCTCTTTGCCACATCCCAAAACCACAATATCTCCCTAGTTGTCGGGGTCGAAATCGACGAGCCTTATGCCTCACCGCGGACCAAGAAACTTTGGCACTGGAGCCGCACCTACGGCTTTATTCAGTATAACATGTTTGCGCCCAACAGGTTCAGTCCGTTCCTGAGACGTGCAATTGTGCGAGCTTTGGCACATTCGAAGAGACATTCTGGCGACACTACAACGTGGTTCTACGGGCCTCAGTATGGCGAAGAGGACATTCTGGAGGTCACTGGGCCAGGCATGTTCACGGATGCGCTATTGGACGTGCTTTCTGAGACTCTGCCTCGTGATCACGACTTAGTAACTCAGTCGATGGCCGCAGATGAGGGAATTGGAAACCGGGAGAACCCAAGCAATGGGTTTGAGGATTCTCACAAAGCTCATAGAGTGACTTGGGCGCCATTTTATGCATTGAAAAATGCAATTTGGATTGATGGAACGGAGTTTGAAGGCTTGGGGGCGGAAAGAGTGACTAGTGGTGGACTGGTGGTCCTTCCCATCAATATTTGGGGAAACGGCCAGCGGCATTCCGGGGCTGAGGGTTTTGAATCTGCGCATGCTTGCGTCAATCATCGCTTTGGACGGACATGGAAGAAGGGCTGGTGGGAATACATGGTCGGATGATTCGTATCTGGACTCGTCCCAGTCCCTTCGATTGGATTACTCCGATTTCAGTGCTGTACCCAAGACGCAGTACGGACTCTCTAGGAAATTCTTCCAGAACTCCATATTTTCCCCTGCAACGTCCGGCAAGTCCTGGAGTGAAGGTTCGCGGTATGTCACCTCCCTCATCCCCAGTTCATCAGGTACTTCCCGGTAAAACCCTGGCTTAAGCGTGTAAACATCAAACTCAACTTTCGGCTCGGTTCTTGCCTCGATATGGATTTTTTGCCCGTTTTCGATTTCCCCGACCATTGTACACTTGAGCCCATATTTGGCATCCCATCTCAGATGGTCCTCGACATACATATTCCCCTGCAACCCGATATACTTCCCGCCGGGCTTCAGATAAGTGGCGACATTGTGCCACATCCCTGCAAGCTCCGCCCTATTGGAGGCATAGTTGAATAGCCAATTGCCCATAACGAGGTCAAACGACTCCTGTGCCAAGCCAAGGTGATCAAGAGGCGCCGAGCAATCGGCGACATGGAAGGCGATGCGCTTTGAACCGTCGGGACGATTTGCTTCCATGACTTGGCCCACCCGCACCATTTCCCTTGAGATATCAACGCCAACAACGTGCTTAGCTACACCCATGTCCAGCAGCATCCTGGCGTAAGTGCCCGTGCCGCATGCGAGATCTAGGACTTTGAGGTCGCGAGGGCCGTTTGCGATGGTATTGCGGAGGAGTTTCGTGGCTACCATCTCGCCAGGCAGTGCTTCCAGAGAGGCATAGTGTGATGCGAAGTTGTCGTACTGCGTTTTGGAATTGGGTGACAACGTCATGTTTTCGGGCTAGTTTCGACGATGAAAGGTGTGACGCGAGCTCGGTGCGGGTCTACTGATCTGTTGATAGCAAAGTCGGGGTTCTACTGCTTTTGATAGTTGCGTGAATAGTGGGTAACAGCTTTCAAACCTCAGAGTCTTACATTGCTGCAGAGCCGAACCAAGGTGACAACCTGTCGCTCTTACACTAAACTAGACGCCGACTTCAAGCTGAAGCTTACTGAGATGCCACCGGGGACGTGAAGGTCATCCACATTGCGGAAGAGGGTTCGAGATTGCCCCTCGGAATTCTCTTTGCTAATTACGCCCTAACTTAGCCCACGCCCACCTTTATCACTCTCCTTTCTCTTTGGCCGGCCCTCGCCGTCCTTAGGGTCCTTGGCATAGGGAAGCCTTGGCTCAGTGAACAATGGTTGGTGCTTGCTTCCCCACCTTTTAGCATACCGTGGGGCAAGTCCTGCCAGGAGACGAAATAGTCCAGCCGTGAATTGTAGGCATATTCGAACGAAGTCATGAGCATGTCATTTAGCTGTGAGAGCTTTGATATCCCATCAAAGAAATTCCTCGGCTACAGCACAAATTAATACGCAGGGAGCATCCTTTCTCGCTTATTCAGCTCCTTCAGCCTCAGCCCATGGAAAACAAAATGTCAAATACTAGGGAATGAAGTAAGGCAATCACGAGGCCCAATCTCAACCGAAAGTGCAGGGTCTTGAAAGAAGAATGACCTGCTGAACGAGTAAAGGTGCTTGGGGATGATATACCACTTGTCTCTCCAGTACATGGACGGCAGGCGCAAATTTACACAAATGCTGACAAAGTCGAGATACATTGATCTCGTGCCGGCGTGAACAGTGACAGCAAAATAAAGTCGATTATCCCCGTCTGATATCCCAATGTCTTGATGGCACCCACCACGATACTAGCGGGTGCCAGGTATTCCACTCAGCGTCGTAGTACGTCAAAAATGGTTTACCGAGGCCACAAGTTTTATTTCGCCATTTATTGCTTTCTTCGTGTATCTCAATTGCCCTCAGCAAAGCAAATCTCATCATCATTTTCCCGTGCTTAAAGGTCTAAAAGCCTAGTGACCCAGACAGGAAAACCCAGGCCATCATCAGAAGTGCGATCTCAGAGTCTGAACTTTTCAAAGCCCCAATGAATCATTACCAAGCATGAGCATACCTCAGTACCATGTCTTCTCTGGCACTTCCATCTTCAACCAAAATCAGTTGCAGTGACAACCATTTCCGCGAATAAGTGGGCAGGTTACGTCCATCTCTACGTTCGAGAGTCAGGAAGAGGGTAATATTGCCCGCGAATCATCGCTTGGCCCCGGAAAAGCGCTTGAGGTTGGTGCAAGCACGGTCATGCAAGATATTGATAGCTTAACGCCCACAATCTATGCGAAGCATCCGTTGGCATTTTCACAAGCGGAGGAGGTTTCGAAGAGATGGTGCAGTAAGCTTCACTCTTCCTCGTGCCCTGTACTTGTTGACAGCATTTACATGGAGGACTAAGAAGCCGGCTCGTCACATAGCAGTTGTGCTTCAATTGTCGAGAAGAAAAGGCAGAAGGACTATTGATTGGGTGCACCACGTGCTGTAGATCGTATCATCCAATATGTCTACCAAGTGAGCCTCAGCGTTCTCAACGTTGGTACTACCCCGGATGTCTGAAATGGGACTGGCATATCGCTACTCCGAACCTGTCCAGTCCAATATACCAAGGACAGAGACAGTTGACGGACAGTCCACAGGCGGGGCACACTCTCTTGCCAGAAACGGATAGAACCAGCTTAGCTATGTAAGCATTCGGAGAGCCCACTGCAACTATCACTGACTGCAATACCGAAAGCACTCTTGCAGAGGAGCTGGATACTTCTGATTTGACAAGTTCAGCACAACAAGGCACGGATGGGGTCGTTACAGATGTCAAGGACTTGCCCTCGTATTTGAGTCTCATAGATCCTGCGGGAATCGCTAGACGGTCAGCTTCCTCACGGTAGCGGACCAGCCGGGAACAGCCTAGTTCATGACAAAGTGCCAGGAGGCAGCGATTTGAGCGCAGCGGACAAATCTCATGCTTATACTATCGCATTGGAGCGCCAACTAGAGCAGCTGCGGCGAAAAGTGACGCTGATGGGAAGGTAACAAAGGACGGCCGGCGCTGCACACACTTTTCATTCGCTAAGCCAGGAGAACGCGCGATTGACAGCACAGAATAGGCGACTTGTGACATTGCTGCGAGAGATGGATTCTCTTCGCGAAAGGAACGAGGTATTGCAACGGCAGGTTGACGAGCTTTCGAACTCAGCACAGAATTGACTCAAGTGCGAATTACTAAGAAAGGAGGGTTGTATTCATTCGGGCAATCCAGAACGAGGCTGAGCGTATGGAAGCTTTTGTAACATAAGAGGATCTCCAGTGCGGACCACTTTTGTTTGAGCACGTCGGCCTTTGTCGCGCCGGCCTCGCTGAAGACGCCATACAACTCGTCTCCGAACGTAACAACCCCTCCTCTCCAACACGGTCGCAGAAAAAGGTATCGTAGCAGCCCTCTGGTATGATGGTTTGCCGACCGGGGGGAGTGAGTCCATTATCAGTTCATTGCCGAGAAGTATGCCAACGGAAGACGTTGCGAGGCTTTAGGTTCTGAATGCCATCGAAACACTATTTTAGCGGAACAAACGCCTGATTTCAATTCACTAGAGATTCTCAGGAAACGAGGAACTAATGGCCAACATCTGATAATCAGAGTTTCAGGTTAACTATCCTGGTGGTTCTGGCTTCACTGGCGCCAAGTCGAGGACTTTCACAATGGAAAAAGACGTCACTTGGACAGTCTATGATCTCTTGGAGAGTGAGTGGCCTCGTGCTCGCACTTGGTATCATATCATATGGTGGCTGAGGGCATGGGATTAAGGAGGTTGAGAGCTGTAGGGACCAATTGCGTTTAGCTATGGTTCCCATCATTCTGCCAAGCCATATTTTTCTGAATTGAGCTCTACCTATCAACATTCTAACCAACACCATTGCGTCCCGATTACTGCATGAACCGTGTCCAGGATGCTACAGTGACCAGTTAAGACGACATAAGAAATTCTAAGGCTCGCCAAAATGCTAGTTTCACTAACAGTCGGCAAAGTCGACGCCGGCGTAGCTGTTCTACTTACTGAAGACAAACGTTTGGTACGTGAGATGTACAAGTCTTAGCGCTTGTTGCCCAAGAGGACGAAATGGTTTTCAAAGCCGTCTACTCTGCTCTGAGGCGGGACTTTGATTGTGACCTTGCTCATCCTTTCACAGATCGAATTTCCCTCAATCCTTCTCCCCCCTTCCATAACTTCCGGCTCAATCGTCGACATCACAGTCGCGCAAAATCACCAAGCAGAGCAGAGGGAGCAGGCGTCATTCGCCGCTCTCCAAGAGCAAATCCTCAAAAAATACGGCCTCGCAGCGCCTACTCCACCTAATCTCCGCTTGCGCGGCGCAACCCAGACCTCCCTAGTCCTAGAATGGGATCCTATACAACTTGCAACGTCAAGTCTGAGATCGCTATCGCTCTATAGAAACAACAGCAAAGCTGGGAACATACCTCGACCTTTAGAAATGTTCAGTACGAAGATCAGCGGGCTGGCAGTCGACACCGAATACTCCTTTCATCTCATACTTCGGACTTCGGGCGGGACCTACGCTTCGAATACACTTAATGTTCGGACACATAAGATGACAGATTTGACTGGAATTGTGGTAACGCCGGGTGTGCTTCCTCAGCAGCTACGCGCAAGTCTCGAAGTTGCCGTTCAAAGGATAGGGGGTCGGATGGCGGACTCGGTCAAAATCGATACAACACATTTTGTGTGTACAGAGGGCCGGGGCCGGGACTGGGAAAGAGCTGTTGAGATGAACATTCCAGTTGTGAGACCCGAGTGGGTCGAAGGCTGTGAGAGAGAAGGGCGGATCGTGGGCGTAAGAGGCTACTATTTAGATGCGAACCCCAAAGACAGGCAAGTAGGAGCTAATCCAGCCATGAACGCTGGAAATGTCTCTCGCACTTCACCAGCTGCTAGCGTACCATCTAGCGCAGGCACTGGTGCCGGAAACCAGAACAGTCTCCCAAGCAGAGGCACGCCTAAAAGTCCTGTGAAGGACAGCCCTGTGGTTGGAGAACCGGGCCCCGAGGTGCCACCTACGCCTCCTCCCAAGCACGACAATGAAGCTCCTCGTGTTGCCTCGGCGGAGGACGACGACGACGACGAAGAAGAAGATGAAGAGCCGGCTGAAAAATCGGAACACAAATCGGCCACTACAAAGGAAGCTGAAGGATCTGAAGCTCGATCGTCTTCTCATTTCCACCGACGGAAATCCAGCGCCGAGGACGATGAAGACAGAAAGGGAAGCGCAGATATGGATGAGGTGCCATTATAGCCAGTCTCGCTCGTGCCCGGTCAAGAAACATTGACATCACTAGCACCATGCAGAGTTGCGGACTCCGAATTGAGGAACTTGTCGTCACCAGCAGAGCGCAATTAGTGATGTTGCGGTCCCTCAGACTTTCCACACGTACGTCTTCCTAAGACCAAAACCGACATTTGTTTTCATCTTTGTTGAGGTGTCCTAAAGCCGAAAGATCAAGCTGAGATAGGGCGTTACAATGCAATGGATGGACCAGAGCGCGCCTCCGCAATTCCTCTGATGAGGCTAAATCGAACTTGAAGAGCAACGTGAATTTATCGCCAACTATCATCGCAATCTTCTCCTGCCTAATGTCTTTCTTCGAATCATTCTGTGTATTTTCCCTCACATGCGTCTGCGTAGACTCTTGTCTAAGCATGAAGATTGCTTTATCTCTCCGTTTCCATATCCTCACACGAGCTGGTCTTTGCCTAGCATTGGATAATAATCTTGTTCCTTTGCCTATGGCTAGCTATTATCATGGTGCCAGCGTCCGCTACACGTAACACTCACCAGACTTGCTCTCTGCTCCATATTCTTTGTTTACAGGACGTTGAATACAGCCCTTCATTGACACCGTCGTCATTTGTAACCCAATTTCTCAAGGCTCAATTGCATCTGTTTCGACAATTCTAATGACTCTTTACTGATACCCCTTCTATGTCAGACGCGGCTCCTATTGAGGCAGAGCTGACTGTAGCACGATCAAAGACCAAGAACGACTGAACCTGCAGCACTCATCTGACCATTGCCGGTTTTTGCAGGCAAGCAGAATATTACCTACTCGACGAACACAAATGCTTCCAAATGGCAAGTCAAGACAGGCTGGACATGCTACACAACAGCTTCGAACGCATACACGCGAGACGAGAGAGGCGATGTTGCCGACGACTCAGCAGTCCATCCAGCTAAATTCTTCCCTTTGGCCAACCCGAATGCTCGAGGCCATTTCCCTGTACGGGCCAGGCTACCAAGCAGTTGGATTCGTAAAACCAGCCAGCAATTGAAGCCCTGCAAACAACACCGCAAACCATCACGGATAGGTTCCTGTATCGATGCATTAAGGCAAATCTCTCTACGATCTCGTGTGAGTGGTGGAAGAGTGGCCTGCATGCATGGGCGGGCCGTTCCCGCTCCGCTGGTCTCTTGCGGGCGATCCTCACGTGGCCATGTTGTGCATCTTGCATGTACTTGGGTCCGAGCCGCTGCGACCGCCTTTTAGCTTGAAGCTCGGTCGAAATCCGAAATGCCCCTAGATTGAGAGATTCAGATTGAATGCGTGAATGCCTCAGGTATACACAAGAATTTGTAAGCACCATCTGGATGTCAAAATGGTCACAAGACCTTTTGTCAAGCAAGAGGTCAGTCGGGCTACTGCGTTGCTGTGCAAGATGATCGCATTACTCCTGCTATCAACCTATCAAAAACCGTGATACCCGTTTTCTTTCTGTTGCCCGGGCAAAGGATTGTCCTTGCCTCCATCCACTACCTTCCACGCGCCCATCCTATCACTCCTTTTTCATTTCAAAATCAGCCAATGAGCCAGTTTGAGAATGTTTCCGAAGCAATGGCTTTCAAAGCGCGAGAGGAGTGTGGTACACCGCCCCGCAGATTAGTCACGAGAAGAGCACAAAAAAGGCAGAGAGCCACCAAAACACTAAACGCAAAGTAGAAAAGGCAGAAAGCCCCCTATTGTTGTCGACGAGTACAAGGAGGTAAAGGAACGTGCTAATGAGATCCAGTCGACCATTTGTATCGTACCATCACCATCTTTTGCGCGATAATCGATTCAGACAGCCAGCCCATAAGTGTAAAGAAAAGACAAAAAGTCCGTCAAGTCTGCAAATAGCCACTCTGTTTCCATCCCTGGTGCCATGCTGAAATGAGTGGTCATCAAGTGATTGAGAGTAGGAAATCCTGGGTTGCCCCGCTTGTGTATAAGTAATTCTTGTGACAAAAGAAATCCGCTTCCCCCCCTTTCCCCGAACAGGTGTCAAGCTGATGCGCGTGCGGCACTTTGTGTTGAGCCAGCTCGTTGTGACGCAGCAAGGCTTCTTGACTCTTTGTCTTCCCCACTTCCCGCCAATCTCCGTTATGGTCATTAAATTGCTCTTTGATCCTAGACGGCCTGTTTCTTCTTTCCATCCAGCTTGCTCAACATCTCATTGTCGTTTCTGTCTCTTGGCTCCAAGCCTGCACTCTTCGGTGCTGCACCACCCAGCATGTCTCGGACGCTCATACCACTGCGACCAGAACCTGCAGAGCTAGGCTGAGCAGGGGGTGGTGTTTTGCCATCACCTCGAATAGGCAGGACACGGGGAGAATCGTAGCTATGCGCGGATTGAGGAGAGGCATTGCGTGCTTGCGCCTGGTTGCCGTTTCCATTCGTGTAGTAGCCGGCGGGTGGGTGAGACTGGTAGCTCATCGTCGAAGTGGCAGGGGAGATGGGCGCGATATTGGTCGGGTCAGGATAGTCATATCCATTGCCGCCGCTGTTGTTTCGTGACTCGTGAGTACGTGGTCGAGAGCTGGGATGCGGTGACTGAGAGGAATGAGCGGTCTCGTTGTGAGGATCATCATCTGGAGGGGAACGCTTTCGACCCACAATTTGTTCTGGATGAGCGGAAGCTTGACCACGGTAATCATACGCAGGTCCGTTGCCTTGATGTTGAGGAGCAGCGGAACCATTTGGATACGGCTGGGGAGGATAGCCAGGTTGTGGTGGAGGATAGCTGGCGGGCGGTGCGTCACGTGGGTTGACAGGTCCTAATGGTTGTCCATGAGCTCCATACAGCATCGGTGGTTCTCCATCCCGCGAATATCCGCGCTGTTGTGGGCGATAGTCTCCTTGAGCATCCGAGCCCCGCGGAGTGCCAGCCTGTGGACCATAGACAGCTGAAGCCGGGACAAATGCACCTTGAGATGACACTGGATGGAAGAGGCACTGTTGATTGAAGCGGACGCAGTTCTGGCAGCGGCCTTCAGGAGAGCCCTCATAGCCCGAGCAGCGAATCTAAGACAGAAGTCAATTACGCAGAGATAATCTCCGAAATGTTGCAGGGCTGACCTTTCTCTTGCGACAGTATTTGCAGGCAATAGCCGTACGCTGACGTGGTGCAGGTGCTTGGGGAGCGGCGTAGTGGTGTGGAGGTGGGTATGGGTAGCCAGGTCCAGGAAATGGTGGCGGCAGGCGATATGCATCTGGAGGTGGGACATAGTGCTGGCCATCGGCTCTTGCAGGAGGAGGATATTGATAGCCGGGATGAGTAGGATCCTGATGATGGGTTAGCAAGTTCAACAGGCTTCGACAAAGGGGATCGTCGGACTGACTGGATATTGCGGGGGAGGGTACTGGCCGTTCCACTGATGCTGCGGAGGCTGATATTGTCCTGCTCTTGGATCATAAGGGTATTGAGGCTGGCGAGACGGATCTGCAGGGTAAGGCATCCTGTCATCACGAGGAGGGCCGGCAGCTGGTGACCCTTGCTGATAGTGGACAGCACGATTTGGATCTTCTGGTGCAGGGTATGTGTTTTTGTCATCTCGAGAATTTCCATCCCTTGGGGCCTGTGGATAGTAGCCTCGGTTTGGGTCATCCGGCGGAGGATATTGGCTGCGCGGGCGCTCTGGTTCGTCGGCCATTGTTGACTATGTCCCCTCCTGGGTCCCCTTCCAGCTGGTTTGGTGGGCTGTTGATGTGGACCAGGGCGACGTTAGAGCGATCCAGCTAGGGAGCGACGAAAAAATCGAAAGACTGAAAGGTAGGGCCCTCGAAATGTTCTACACTTCGCAGACGAAAGAATGTCCTCTGGACGCAGGCGAGAAACCGAAAACAACCCTAGGCGAAAAGTGCGAAGAACGGGAAAACTCCTGCAAGGGTGTGTGTGGCGGATCAAGAGCGGAACCGCCGGTGAGGTAAGAGGTTTTCGAGATGGATCGGCACTGACGTCGGATGAGGAGAGCTGAGAGGGTAGGAGGGATGGTGTACGGCTCTTGACTGGCGGAAGAAGATGTGATGGCACCAGAAGCACAAAAGGCGGTTGACTCGTGGGCGACCCAGTTGCGGGCTGTGGCACTGTATTTCGTTAGTGGAATCCACACCCCCCTTGCCCAGCAGACTGACCATTCAAGAGAGTTACGAGCGACGGCCCTCAGGCGATGTGCGTGCCGTCCGGACTAGGCTGGCTAAGGGCTGCTAAAAGGCGCTCTAGACGTCCCGGGCTGCTGGGTGCTGGCGCGGCTTGTGGGGCGAATCCTGGGCGTGCTCACTATTTCTGACTCGAAGTGTGATCTGCCTCTTTTCAGCGGATTTCGCCTTAGGGTTTTATCGCGAAGACGGATGAAGTTTGATTGTGGTGGGGGAGGGCCGGGGGGGCGTATGCGCAGGTTGAGGCTGCAGCGCAGTTTTGGCGTGTCGCAGGGCTGTGAAATTGTTGGAGACAAAGCAAGGCGTGCAGATTCGGATGATGGGTGCCAAGTGTAGTGTTCGCGAGCCCTTTTCTCGCTAAATCCGTGATGGAAGAATCCGCCGAGCCCACACTCGACTTCGCCAGGCTGATTGGACGGTCCTTTGTCAAATCGTTGAACTCTAGTTCAGGTCACGCACAGTTGACGCTGCCACAAGTTGTTCCACTTTGTCTGAGGTGGGATCAACCGACAGATGACAAGGACAAAAAGCTGGCAGCCTCGGAATCATATACCACGCTTCCCAAAAGATGCCAGGGCGCATAGTTAGGGCGAGCCACTGAGGTAGGTTGGGTCTGATTAGGTGCATTGCTAAGTAGGCTGACACTTGTTGGTTACTTTGAAGCCGAGCCAAAGCGTCAGTCCCCTTCCCTCCCCCATTCCCTTGATTACCGTTCCAGATCCAAATACAGAAGCATTACAAGAGGCCCAAGCGCAAAGCCCGCCCTCAGCCACGATCGCTCTCTCATCAAAAGCTCGTCTGGCCCGCCTTTGGTTACCCAAACAAGAACAATTGGCTCGGATAGCTCGGCCATGCACTTCTATCCTCCGCCTCAATCTCAAACAACCTTTTCGTTGTCGTAGGACCGAGCCTTGCAAAAAGATTCTAACAAAAACGTCACTCTGACGCTACGGCTGTTTCACCAAGGAAAACGTGGCCTGATAGCTGCAAAGCAAGGATGCTGAATGGGCTAATCTTCGACTGCGGAACAACGATTAGGGGCCGACGTGGGTGTGACCCCCGACATTCGATTGCTCATCAATACATCACTTCCAGCTTTCTGTCACCAAAGATCTGCAGCACGAGTCACAAGACTTCTGGCTAAAGAGACAGGCGCTTTCGGCCCGAGGCGTCCGCCCTTCAGTCTTATCAACGCTTCGACCATGACCAAGGCCTTCAATGACTGAAAGCAAAGCATGAAAGCCAGTGTCATTGGAGCCTCTATGAAGCAATTTCATTAACCTTCTACTCAAAAATCGATTGACTTTCACATGCCATGGCAAATCTGTGCCACCTGTGTTTCAGCACGCCAGGCGTACACAGAATCAGGGCTGATTTAGCCTAATTATTCGTCGCTAAAAACTTCAGATTAGTTAGTATTCATTTGGCCTTCGCAGGAAGCGGTGTGGCGAAGCCAGCAAGTCCCTGCCACTCACAATTTCGAGAAGCACTGTATCGTATCCTTCCGCGGGTTCCGAATTCCGAAGCGAGGCGGCTTTTACGTCAGGAGTCGAGACGTAAGAGCCTTAGGCCCTGCAAGTAGGTACCACACCATCAACTTCGAGGCAAACGGCCCAAAATTCACAATCCAATCAGCACCGCAGATGAGGCACCATCCTGTTGGAATCCACCCAACCTTTTGCAGCCGTTTGACTTGGGGGGTTTGCTGCCCGTCCATCAAGGGATCCATCGTAGATAAAACCGTGCGTGTGTATTACAAGCTCTCGCGGGAATTCTGATGGGTCTGCCAATGACGGGCGTTCCGCTTGGGCTCCTTAGGCCTCAACATCTCCCCCCCCCCCCTTATTAACATGGATCCTGCGTCACCTGGGGCATATCTTCCATGCTCAGTACTTTCTGTGCGTGAAATTGCTTTGTGAGTATCAAAATCAGAACCCACAGACACTTTGCAGGCCCTGGAGGAGTTTCATCCCTCAAGTCGCTGGGGAGGGTTGGATGATGACGGAATGAAACGAAACGGCCCGAGCCCGAGCTCGCTCATCATCTTTGATCATGTTCACCTTCCTTTTCGTAGTGGCAGAATCTTTTACTAATACTGCCATATTAAGCCTGGACCACTCGTCAAACTTCCAGCGCACTGCTGATTCAAAATCAGGTTATTTACAGGCTTTTGCTCCAAAACTTCTAGAGTGTGATCTCTTCACTGTTAACACCCGAGCTTCGTCCACGCAAATCGGCAGTTACCGCACGGGCATTAGATTGGCAGTTAGTCGCCATGCATTTAGGCATTTGGGGCGCATTTTAGCGGCTGGTATTCGATTTATAACAGGTTTTCGGCCCGGAAGCTTGCAGCACTGTCTGCTTCTGGGTCCTGTCACGGGGACGCCTCCTGCAGCAGGTCTTGCGCTACCTCCCAACATGCCCAGCGAATGCGCTGAAGCATCAACCTCTTGTGGTGCCCCAACTCTTCCATTCTGCTCAAGGATTTGCGAACTAGCTTAAGTGGCGAAACGCATCAATCATCGAGCAGCTAAGTAATGCTACAACATGTCGGCCACTAGCAATTGACCTGTTGTGTAGCAAACAGCGCCAGATCGCTTCTTAGTCCATCTTTCGCCATAACACAGCACAGCATACCATCATATTGACAACAACCCTCGAAAATGCGCTGTGATTCATGCAGAGGGGCAGGCCGCAACGCTTGCAACCGGACTCTAGGCAACGACGACGGGAAAATGGAGCGGGCCGGCCGCTCTCTGGATGAGGTAAAGCTTTAGATTGCTCCACGTTTGCGCCCGGCAGGTAAGATTACATCGTGGCCTTTTCTATTGCTGACCTCGTATCGCACGGACATGTCAGCGGAGTAACTAATCAAATTTCTTCCTGAATGATTCGTGCTAAAATCCACCGATTGATGCTGCCTGGCATCTCCGTCAATGGCAGCAGTATCCGACACAAACGAATTCCCTGCGACTTTCTTTTTGGTTGCGTTGAAATCATTACCTGCGGGAAGACCTTGCAAATCACTCGCCCACTAGCGGCCCGTACCCTGCCGCGTTTGCTGCTCAAGGCATCGGGGCCTCAGGCCCACTTTCGGCTTTTGAGGTAGCACAGCCCATGACAGGGGGGGGCTTTCGCGGGCGCCTTTGATCAGTTGGGCAGGAACTAGGTAAAAAGCAAATTGTTTGTTCTTGAAGCTTTCGAACAAAACCGATTTCCCGGCGGCTCCTGTTTTGGAAATTGCGGCTGAAGAGGTTGGCCTGTCGCCCTTCCGCCAAATTTCCTAATACTCAGCGCTCTAGACTCGAAGAGTCTCTGATCCGGGCTTAAGACAAACATCAATTTAATCGGCTTGGGTACATTCGAGAATCTGGATGTGTTTCTTGGAAGGCCGCCAACAAGTCGCACGAGGTCACGTTTCGATGGACCGGCCAACAACATTTGAAATATCTCGTCTTTACAAGCTGCATTACTGTACACAGCCCCAGCCCAAATATTTTGTTGGGCTGAATCAGTGATTCATGGCGCGAGCGCATTAGCGTCTAGTCTGGAAGCCAACGGAGAATCAGCTGACCGGTTAGTGCTGCGTCCAGCCTGGAGCCAGCTGCCTCCCTCTTGTGCTCGTCCGTCGATTTGCCTTTTGGTTCTGTCGTCGGAGGCCTGATTTTCGGGCCCTTGGTCGGAGCTCTCCAATGAAGTTCATTCGCTTCCGATAATTCCAAAGCTACAGCGTCTGATGGTCTGGACATTCCAAGCCGTTTGGGGGAAATGAGCACCGAAGGGTGGCCCCCCACACGCGAACGGGGAAGTTAAAGGAAGAAGCCGGGAGGGCTTGCTAATTATTTAGCCAAAACCATTTGCATTTTGGCTTCCACGAGGAAAGGTAAAAGGTGGAAGCAATCGAGACTGAATTTAGCAAAGACGCAAACGCGGTGCGGTTCAGCCTAGCCACATCCAAGTTATCTGATGCTCGAAAAATCAGATTGATTGACTTGAGAGAAAGCTTGAAGCCGACCCTTCCCTCAAGGTCAATTAAATGTTGTGTACATTTCAATCACTAGCGTTGATGCACGCTTCTTTGCATTTGGGTTACTCTTCCTCTGCCTCAGATTCCCCGCTCTCACTTCCTGACCCGCTGGAAGATCCTGTCGAATCGGGCATGACCACGTCGTTCAGGTACGTTACCTACAATGTGATCAGTCAAATGCATCGGAGTCTCGTATCGGTCAGTCCATAATTATTTGCGAGGTGACAGCTTGGTGCAGCCGGGGTATGCGGAACCATCTCCATTCATCACTAGTGTCTAGTCGATGCAGCTGGAATCGAAACTCTGAACAGGGATTACTAGGAGAGGTGGGAGGTTGGCTTTTCAACCACCGGCAAGATGCAAGACATTTCCAACACAGCGCGACCGTGGAGTGAAACTTACCAAAGGGGTCATTGCGCAAATCAGATCCACAATGGTGTCGAGCCCATTCGGGCTAATGACTTCCTCGTCACTGATCTTCTTGCCGATGGTGAAGTTTCGCAGTCGAAGAAGCTCGATGTTGGGGTTGTCCGCGTCGTAGCCCTGGCATTTCCCGCTGTCAGCAAAGCACCTTTTCAGGGAGCATCCTGGTAAATTGGCCACATGTGAAAAATTTGCCTCGTCATAAAAAAGCGCAAAATCATCGAGAGGGTACCGCGCTTAGACAAGTGTCGCTTTGGGCCGACTCCACTGCAGACGGGGAAGTGGCACAGAGGGACGGGAAGTGCCTTCAGCTGCCCCCCCCCCTTTCGCGGCTTTCAATAACATGCTTCCCCCTGAGGATGGGTACCCGTCGCGGGTGCGACCGAGACCCAACACCTGCTGAATGTGCAGAAATGGGCGGACCATGATTTGCAGGTTGTCCACAGCCGAGCTTCAACAACCTTTGTTGGACACCTCTGCCCAAGGTGCTGATTACGAGCAACAGATCCCAACAAACCAGGAATTTGCCTGTATACTGCAACAGAGTCGCTTCGAGAATCAATGCAAGAGGCGCAGTACTGGAAGTACACACGAGAGGACGAGTGCTTTGCTTTGACAAAGATTTAGACGTACCTTGGGCTTCGTCTTCAACGCGTTTTCAGCATTGTGCAACGCAAATGCTTTGACCGCTTTCTTCTCGTCGTTCGGAATACCTCCCAATACTTTCTTTCGGAGGGCCGCATCTGTCAGGACTCTCCTAATAACTTCTGGCTTGCGATCGATATTTCTTCGCAGCAGAGCCAGAGGCTGTGCTTCCGGCATCCACAGTCCTGCTCCTACATACACAGACAGTTGTGAGTAGACTGAGTTATTGAACGACTCGACACCAAACAGCGGATACCGTTTTCGTTTCTCTTACAGGGCCATTGCAGAGAAACGTTCTTCCTTTTGAAAGACCCGGGCAGCTAAAGTCCCGAGCAAAAACCTCAGACACCAGTCACTGCCGATCCGCGGATGCAAAGAGAAGCAGGAAAGACACGCGTAAATGAGCGAATACATACCAACCAAACTCCCGCCTTCAGGCGCTATCTGCACGTAATAGGCTGCATACGGGCCCTTCCTTCCCGTACGAGACCTTGAAGATGATCAGGATCAGCCTTCAAACAGGGCAGGCAACGAAGTACATACCAGGCAGCAGAGAAATGCGTCTTCCACGCGCGTCAGCAGGTCATTCCTAGCCCGCGAAGCCGTTCTCTGACAGTACTAGAATGGATCACTCACCTTATACGGCGTCTGATCAGAGCTGAATCGGATGTCTCTGTATATCCTAAATACCAGATCTTTAGGCGGCAGCTCTGGGATCGTCTCGTCCTTTTCAATTATCTTCTCTGTCAGGCTCTCGACAAAAGTCAACCAGTCGTTCCAAGATGTGCGGTAATCGGGGTCGTGTACTGTAGGCATAAACAAATCAGATAGATTCGTACAATGTAATGCGACTCCTTTCCACCTCGTAAACTTCTCGTCTCTTGGCTCATACAATATTTTCTCGATTCCTCTCCACGACCCGTTATCAATCATTCAAAAGAAACCACCCCCCGCCGTACCTCCACAATTCGCTAATCCCTATCGACCCAGTAGATGGAAGCAAGAAAACCACACTCACATTTCAACCACTCCCGATCATTATTCTGCTTCAGATCCGCCAAGAAGGCCATCGTGTTTGGATGTATCCTGCCTGGCACGTACTTGATCCCGCCATCGCCTCTCGGCTTCGGCCGCTCAATAAACACCTGCTTCCCAGGGCCCAGACCCGTCTTCACGCCTGCGCGCCACAGCTCCTTGCCTGCGGTAACGACCTTGTCAACGATGCCTGCTGTAGCTGCAGCTCCGGATTCGGCGGCAGTGGTTTTACGGCCGGGCTTCCGCCCGCGCTGCTGCTGCTGCTTTTTCCTCGGCTTCTTCCTTTCCTCCTCCGAGTCGTAGTCGTCTTCGTCCTCTGAGGCGGATGGAGATGGCGAGGCAGAGGAGGGTTCCGCGGCCGAATCATCGTCGTCTCCGCCGTTAAAGTCAGAGGCTTCTTCGTCGGGTGAGGGAGGCTCATCGTCATTCTCCTCCTCGTCGTCGCTGTCCGGCCCTTCGAAGTATTTGCTCTTCTTCCCCGTACTAGGGCTACTGGTTGCGGATTCCTTGAGGCGCTTTGAGGCGCGACTTCCGGGAGTGGAGGAGGTCGCGGCCACGGCAGCGGCGGTAGGGGTAGCAGCCGCTGAAGATGAGAGGGCGCGTTTGTGCGACTTGGCTTTGGGAGTCGGCGCTGGGTTGGTGAATTTGCGGCGGGGCATCTTGGGGATTGAAAAGGGGGCTATGGGGCAGATGGAAAGATTGACTCCAGACGAATTGAGCTTATCCAGAATTAGATGCAAAACAGTAGGGGACAGAAGTCCTTTCAAGCTCTCCCAACCGGTTAATGCTCTCCAATGCCCCAGTCCGTAGAGTGCCTAGACGCACGCGTCCTTTCGCGCTGAACGCGCCATTGACGTCATCATTTTCTACCCAGATCATGGACTTATTTCTAGGAGGTGCTCTATGCCCTGCTGTCCCCGCCCCCAATCGCTCCTCTCACTGGCCCAAGCAGCCCCGGAGGTGGCCTGGGACTCTCAGCTAAATTCTAGGCTTCCAGGCTACCTTTACGGATTTGCCAGCTCTGAACGGAAGCCATCACTGCATGTTATCACCGAAGTTTGAGCTGAGAAGAGGATCGCTTCATTGCGACTTGACTCTGCCAAAAAGAAATTGCCACCATTAGTGCGATTGCTGCGCTGAAATAGTCTTTCGGGGAGAATTGGGATGGTGTTGTCAGTCAACATCCCACTGGATGGAAGAGGTTTGCGAGCAGAGCCCTAAAATTTTTAGTGTTCGTATGTAGCCAAGAATGTTTGCAGAAGTCCAGCTAAAGCTCCAGGTAAGATTCGAGAATCTTCGGGCTTGACGTTTGTGGCTTGAAATGGTCTCGGAGGGGTCAATGACGATATAAAACTCGCGGTCGCTTCCTCGCCCAAAAATATTTTGTTCTCGTGCGGACGGCGACTGCTGCACTCAGGACAGAATTATATGGTCGATGACTCGTACCTTTACATAGCCCTATCATTTAGCTATGTTTAGCACTAATTTATTGTCAACAGATATCTTGTCTTGATCGTGTTGTGTTATGATATATTTTACGGTTCCAAACTTGGCAAGGAACTAAACAACTCATTAACGAAAATGTATTTGCAAAGAGATACATCGGCGCCCAAAATCCCTACATCATTCACACGCAAGAAGGCAAAGATCCTGACGGACTTGTCGGTTCCGAGGCGTGATTATCTGGACAGATCGCCAAAGGGCTCGGTAGACGAAGGAATTCGAGATCTGATCAATGAGATTAACGCAAACGAAGGGCTCGTGACGACGTCGAGCTGTGCCGGTAGGATCAGTGTTTTTCTGGAAGGCGATAAAGGGTATGGACAGCTGGACGGCGTTGTGAACGGAGATGGCGTGGGTTCACGAACAGCGTTGGGAGGTAAAGGCGGTGGCACGTTTCTGTTTACTTCCCACGAACCGCTGAACCCAGCCTCTATCCCTACTTCCTCCTTGACCGAGACGTTCAAGCTCAAGCTCGTGCCGCCGGAAGAGCTAGGCTCTACGCACCACTTCAGCCCTCGGAGCAGGATGATACGCTTCTCTTTCGAGCCCATGATCTTGCATGTCATGGCCGCTTCCTTGAAGCACGCCCAGCCGCTGCTCAGTGCGGCGATCAATGCCGGCTTCCGGGAGAGCGGCCTGCAGAGCCTGCGCAATCTCGATGACCCGGAGGCGTGCCCGATGGTCGCGGTTAGGACAGCTGGGCTGGCTTTAGAGTCGATCATCGGACATGCTGGCGCCGATAACGCGCTGGAGTTCGAGCACCAGCGCGCCGAAGGCTTCGAGCTGTATGCTAACGAGTATGAGGCGCTGGTCACGGAAGACTATTTGGGTATCTTGGTCAGCATTGCGAACGAGAGGTTTGAGGCGAATAGGAATAAAATTGCGAGGTTTAGGACCTGTCTGCGTGAGGCTATGGCTTTGCAGTTGAAGAAAACGCATGAGGAGGAAGACTGGGAAGATGCTGAGAGTCGGCGCCGAAGGAAAAGAGGAGAGGGCCTTCGCGTCAGTCATGACAAGAAGGCTCTACGCAATGGTGAAACACTCGATACAGTGATGAAGGAGACCCCAGACGAAGATCTGCATGAGTGGCAGAATATATTGGAGGAATCATCTTCAACCGATTTTAGTACTTGACTTCGAGAGCTTCGATCAACATACGACAGAGCTGCTACATTTGTGGGTAGTAGTACTAGAACGGGAACGACAGACCAATTTCCCCCATCAGACGTTGACCGAATAGTCAACAAAGCTTGCCACCCAGACAGCGAACGTTACTGATAATCATTCAAATTATGGAGGCTGATGTCCTGGGTGCCCGTGGGTTCTCCACCTTTGTGTGAAGTAGAAGAATCCCTTCCGTCTGGGTCTGAGCCATTCAGTCTGGGAAGTGGGACGTCCGAAGTACCATTTGTGACTGGAACGACTTGGCCTTCTCCATTCACCACCACGCCCTGAGCGGCTATCTGCACCTGAACCCCTTCGGCTGTGCCTTGCGCAACTGCCTTTCTAGCTTGAGCCATTGCCTTGTGTTTGCGGCCTTCACCACGAAGGTGCTCCAGGTGCTCGAAATAGCCAGCGCCAACGGGTGTGATGTAAGATCCACAAAAGACCCCAACTTCGAAGGTTTTAGGAGCCTCTGCGTTACCAGTCTCGCGTGCGGCGTCCATGCATGCTTGCTTCAAGTCATCTAAAGATTGATAGATCACACTGTCTGCTCCAATATGCTCAGCAATCGACTTCGGATCTCTGTTGTGGGCGACCAGCTCAGAGGGCGATGCAAGGTCAATGCCATAGATATGTGCATGTGTTATTGGTGGAGCACAGCTTGCAAAGTGAACCTTCTTTGCGCCAGCTTCTCGAGCCATGGTCACAATTTCCCGACTGGTCGTGCCGCGCACAATGCTGTCGTCAACGAGGAGAACGTTTCGGTCTTTGAACTCCATCGCCATGGCATTTAACTTGCGACGAACTCCTTTTTTCCTAGCTTCCTGGTTTGGCATGATGAATGTGCGGTAGACGTAACGATTCTTGACGAATGCTTGACAATATGGCTTGTCAAGAAATCTCGCGACATTATCAGCCGCGGTGTTAGAAGTCTCTGGTATGGGTATGACAACGTCAATATCATTGACGACCCCAGGGCCAAGCGACTTGAGAATGTTTGCTGCTAGCCGGTCGCCCATGCGCTGTCGGCTTCGGTAGACGCTGATACCATCGATGACCGAGTCTGGCCGTGCAAAATAGACGTATTCGAAAATGTCAGGAGCATACTCTCTTCTTTTCTGGACCTGTCTAAATACAGGCTCGCCGCCCTTCGGAATGATTACAGCTTCTCCAGGCAGGATGTCTCGCAAAACGTGAAAGCCAGTCTGATCGAGGGCGACGGATTCTGAAGCCATCATGTAATCTCTGCCCTTTCCATCAGCAGATTCCCTCCAGCCAATGACCAAAGGCCGAATGCCGTAGGAGTCCCGGAAGCCGAGCAAACCAAAACCTGCAAGCATAGCCGTGCAAGCCCAGCCTCCTTCACACATGTCGTACATTCTGCTCAGGCTCGCGAAGACATCGTCGAGGTTGACACGTGCCTTCTTCGTCTCATTGAGCTCGTTCGCGAAGACGTTCAGCATGAGCTCGCTGTCGCTGTCGGTGTTGATATGCCTGTGCGCTTCAAGATCTAGGAATCTTTTGAGTTCGGGGGCATTGATCAGATTGCCGTTGTGGGCAAAGCATATGCCATATGGACTGTTGACATAGAACGGCTGGGCTTCCGAATTGGCACTGGTGCCTGCTGTAGGATATCTCAAATGCGCAAGGCCCATTGAGCCAGGCAGCTCTATGACACGCGCCCCGTCATTGAAGACTTTTCCGGCCATGCCATTCCCCTTGCACTGGTATATTCGTCCCCCCGCACCACAGGTGACTATCCCACAGGCGTCTTGTCCTCGGTGCTGGAGTAGGTAGAGCGCTTCATGGAGGACGACCGCTGCAGTATTGGAGGCCGTGTTGGCAAGGATGACAGCAAGTATACCACACATCGTAGCTGACTATTGGGGAGGCGCCGCAGATACACCTGGACAGTCAAATGTTAGCCAGATCGTCAACATACAGAATTCATCTACAACGACAGGAGGTCTCCTAATCAGCTTCGGGATTCTCTGCATGAATGTTCTAAGTAGTCTAACATCATTGTGAAGGTACATCTTGTGAGAGAACTGCGGGATAGATTGGGTTTGATGCTCACTAGGTTCTAGAGAGTGTTGCTGCCCTGCTGGAGTTGCTATCTCCTGGCACTTTGGCAAGCAGGGAAAGCTGGCGTGGGTACTCGAGGAAAGGAGTAGTCTGGTCTATGGAACGTCGTTGTCAAAGGGTGGTGTGGAATAGCCCGCTCTTATGTCTGGATACGCGACAACGCCGACGGTCGCTGAACCGTAAGGAGTAATTGGTCTAGTCATGACGGAAAGATTGAAGTTGCTAATCAAGCTGCCGTATGGTGTCTTTGAATGGCAAGGTCTCCAAAAATTTCTTGAGCCGGGCTCCCCCGCCATTTGAACAAATTTTGCCCACTTCCAACCATCCGCCCTACGCACGCCAAGAAGTTGGCAGCTCGGTCCGTCTTCGATATTTCGCCGAGCAAAGTGTTCCACTGCTCTAGAGTAGGAGAAGCATTGATGAGGCCAGTACCAGCGAATGCCTCGTACCGTCCTTCAATTCTAGAGTATCACGGCCTTATCCGTTATCATGGCGTTCAAGTTCGACTCGCACTCGTGCTACATACAGACAAGAGCATTGACAGAGAGACACCAGACATTCGATGCCGTTCCTGCTCACCATGAACTCATCGAGCAGCCAGGAGATTCGGCTTGTCAGACTATGGACAAAATTCTTGCTGCCTTCGGGGTAGAGGAGGAGAAGCTATGCATATGCCTACAGCAGGAGGTGATACGAAATCATGGGTTCGATGAAGATATCAAACTTATCATCCGCCCCAAGACTATGGCTTTTCAACATTTCATTGAAGTCTACCTTGTGCATCCTGAAACTAGCTCTGTCGTCGCGCTTTGTGGGCTCTGCAGGACAGGTGTCGTCTTTTCCTGTGCGACTGGGGTCTCTTACCCGCCATGCATGCCGGATTGATGTCCGCCAAAATTCTGAAATGCTTACAGAACAACTGGTAGCCCCATACGGAACATTCTGTATGTTCGCACACACCCTGTCCTCTGTCGGCCAGCTCCTCCTACACCAACCTACAATGGACCTTATCCCGGCTTTTTCTATTCTATAAGTCTGCCACCTCCTGCATTCCGTCAGCCACGCACACTGTCACCAATCGCTCAAAGCTGGCAGGCATCCTCTACACCAAGCACAGTTCGACCTGCTCGCTTCCCTTCTGGCTTCTCCGTCATTACACACAAATGAGGCCTAGAATCAGAGCCTTTCTTGTCGCAAAGTGAAATGGCAAGTGAACACAACAGGACGTCTTCATAAGGCACCAGCATACCCTAGCAAGCCAACGCTGTCCTCCCCGCCATATTCTCACTCTTGCTCATAAACCACTACCTTCTTACACTTCCATCTACTTCCTTACAGTTCACTAATCCATTTTTTTCATCACTCAAATGTCTATGGCGGTCTTTGTTGACTTGACGAAGGTTGATACGCCCAAAACGCCGACCAGAAGAACGCTCCAACAGGGACAAGCGGCCAACGCCTCAAAGCCCTGCCACTTTCCATTGTCGCAACTGAATCAAAATGGTGTGATTAATGGAAAAGTGAGTGATGGCAACACAGACCATGACAAAGACATCTACCCGATACCGGTCACTCCAACAACGACAAGGAAATCTAGTCCCATGTCTACACCTTTCAGAACCTTGATCAAACCCTCTCCGTCGCATAGCAGATTGTTGCAACCTATAACTGCACACAGTGAGGATGAGTGGCGGATCCAAAGCAGGACACCAACAAAGAGCAGAGGACAAAACGTCTTGAACTCCACACCATCAAGCCGCTATCTAGGCAAAAGTGGTTCCTTCGATGTGCCTTTTAGCAGGTCGAATATAAGTGTAGCCTCCCCGTCAGCAAAGCGTCGCTGCAGTGGTCTCAATCGACCTTCTCATCCAGTCTCTGGGATGAGCAGTAGATCCCAGCTGCAGTGCGAGAGAGAACTAGAGATTGCGGAAGAGGAAGACAATATCATCGACCTGACAATCAACGAAAACTTTCCGATCTCGAGGCTAACTAAGCCAAGCCCAAAAAGAGGGATACTTGACCTTTTGGGCCTCTCAGACTGCGAAGAGCAAAACCCAACGCCGCAAAAAAGTCCTCCATCTTTTATTGACGCTGATGAGTCTCTAAGTATTCAACGCGAGGCAAGGGCCAGAAACAGACTTACTGCTCCTGGCATCAGGAGGAGACTTGCCGCTCTCGATCAGAACGTCAAAGTCAACTCTCAAGGCGTTGTGGACCTGTCGATAGATTCAGACAGCGATGAAGAGCCAGAAGTGATCGAAGCAACTCTTTGCCGGCAAGGTCATTTAGAATCGGACCTGAAGCAAGAATTTGCACGCCGTTGCAGCGTCGTCGGGCCAGAGGATTACCTCAGCGAAGATGAGATTAGCAAACGACTGGCAAACCTTGACATCGGTCCAGATCGGAGACCATCCGCACCCCGCAAGCCATTGCCCAAAAGAACCGAGATCGAAGAAATCATACAGGGCAACTCGAGATACAAAGCAGGGAAAGGTGTGGAGCTGAAGGACGGAAACTTCTTCCGAATTGTTTCGATATTTAGAGACGAGAAAGATGAGGTATTCCTCTCAGGTCATTTGTTGTCACGACAAAATTCTTGCAGTCCACTAATGCCAAGGTTGAGGAATGAGCTGGTATGGATTGTGGAGATAAGCAAGGATGATTTCGAGGCTGGATTTGATGCAGCGCCGTCGGAAGTACGACTTACTGAAGCGGTCCGAATCCGCAATATTACTTTCACGAATCAGAAGTACCCACAGTTAAGCTTGAAGACGTACAAAGATGACGGGTTCAAGAATGCCCGCGAAGAAATTACTATGGGCCCTCTTTTCTGTCGCTGGAAAAGCACCACAGTCACCGGCGGTCGCAAGCAGAGGGTTGAAGATAGCCTTGTCCGCCTGACATACGCCGAAGCTGATCCCAATCCCAAGGCAAGGACCCGACCAAGCGTTTTGCGGAACCAATGGCGTGGTAACAAGACAATACTTGGTGGAAGCTATTCTGCATCACGACCCTCCAGCGTCAATCTCGTCTCGGAGCGCGCGGGATCAACACATTCGTTTGATCAGGTACAACGATACACCTTTGGCGATGCGTTTTGCGGAGCGGGAGGTTGTTCGAGTGGCGCAGCGCAAGCTGGGTTGCGAGTGAAGTGGGGCTTCGACAAAGACAAGGATACTATCGGTATCTATGCGGATAACCTTGGGCGGCGCGAAGGCGCAGAGTCTTTGAGGGAGGACGTCTATGAATTTTGTGGTAGGTCAGATATTGCACGATTCATGGTCGACATTCTGCACATATCGCCGCCTTGCCAGCCATTCTCGCCAGCTCATACAGTTCCATCGGAGATTCAAGATGAGATCAACCAGGCCGCCCTTTTCTCTGTCTGGCATCTTATTGAGAGGATCAAGCCACGAATTGTCACGATTGAGGAAACGGAAGGGCTTGTTAGGCGTCACGAAATCTGGTTCAATGCACTGATCAATATCTTCATTTCTCTTGATTACAGTGTGCGCTGGAAGGTTGTCAGATGCGAATATTATGGGGTGGCCCAGCAGAGAAAACGCCTGTTGATTATCGCAGCTGGGTAAGCTGTTACTCCCAAGCCAACGAACCCATGTACTAACTTGTGATCAAGTCCAGGGGAGACGTTACCACCATTTGCCAAACCTACCCACGGTGAACCAGGCTCAGGCTTGCCAGCATTCAAAAAGATCAAGCACTATATCAACGACATACCTCCCAGCGCCACGCAGCACGATACTAGCGACCGTTTTCGAGATGGCCCAAGGCCTCCCTTCTCCGACGATGAGTTCGCCAAAACGTTGACTTGCAGTGGCGGTGTGAACAACTACCACCCTTCTGGATTGAGGCTCTACACAATAAGAGAATCCGCCAGTCTGCAAACATTCCCGATATCACACCTCTTTTCAGCAGATTCTAAGACCAAGGCGCGGCGCCAAATTGGGAACGCTGTCCCACCGTTACTGGCAAGGTCGATGTACAGAGAGATTATCAAATACCTGAAAGAGGCGGACCGACTTGAGGGGCTCACGGGGAGGTGATTAGATTTGAGCAGACGATTTCACGAGTCGCCGGAATGGCGCAGGGCCCAGAGAAGGCATTGATGGAATGGGGCTGTCTTGTTGCAAATCCAGAACTTACCAGTTAATTGCAACGCTCTCTATTCTCTCATTCTGCTTGATCGAGAAAAGGAAGCCGTGAATGCAGATCTTCGACATCGTGATTCTAGGATTTGTTCTGAAAGAGGACTGATAGCTTGAAATGCATCTGATGCAAAAAGTCAATGCTGCTCATGCAGTCATTAATCCAAAAGCGTTTCTTTGGGAAGCGTTCGGATGGCCAGAGGGTGAAACTGCCGCCGAATCTAGCGGTCTACTGCCAACGCACCAAATGTCTCCGTCTCGCAGCGCTAAGTGTAGTCAACTTCAACTCGCTGACTGACAAGTAGGGGCTGGCCGCATTAATCTCCCCAAGCTAGCGAGGCATGATTAACACCTTCCAACCAGAGAACTTACGGTTGAGGTCGTTTCATTTGCC
>Ga0335072_10001072_pt1 | contig 46575 bp, 44 predicted proteins | sample Lox_Sample_21_FD_206725 | JGI IMG/M metagenome (GOLD analysis project Ga0335072, IMG submission 206725) | Soil microbial communities from Loxahatchee National Wildlife Refuge, Florida, United States - Lox_Sample_2.1 | ecosystem: Environmental > Terrestrial > Soil > Wetlands | place: USA... | reverse complement strand
TCTGGAGGAGCTGAGAGCTTGGGACGAGGGTGCTTGCATGAGGTCTGTTTCTCATGTTGACCGGGTGGTTTACCCCATATTTGTTGTATGAGTGAATCTCGGAGCCGAGTGAATGGCCCTTTGACACTGTGAGGCCGATTGGAAACAGAGATAGAGTTTAGAGGGAGCGGTTGGTAGGGCTCCGTAGGATCGGTTGGAACGGCAACTGCTCTGGACAGAGTGGTCACAATGAGCAGCAAGGTCCGCAAAGAGGACACCAACATATTTATGGGCGAACCATCGCAGAAAAAGAAGAAGTCTGTACAAGAAGACGATATCAACAGGACGAAGGAGCTTGGCACTCAATGGCAGCTTTCGGTGGGTGTTGTGGGAAGGAGAAAAGATGTCGCGTGCTCTGAATTGAGGTGGGGTGCCAGCCTTTATCAGGCACCACAGAAAATCCTGTCACACAATCTGCCCGGAAGCTAAAAGCCACGCCTCCAACGGCTGCAAATCTTTGGACCCACTGAGGAGTCGATATGCAAACCCCCCTCTTTTCGCCCACTCACGCGCACCTTCATGGTTGGAGGCAATAAAGGACCGCTAACTCTGTCCCTTCCTCTCAGACACGTTCAGGAGAGAAGGATTACCCGATACAAAGTACAGACTTTTGGCAGCATCAGTCGAATCTAGAACACCAAACGGAAATGGCCGTCCGATTATCCCTCTTGCGACAAGTCTTACGGTGTGTCTGATAAGAGACTTGGGCATAGGCCAGGAGCTTGGAAAAACTTCATGCTTTGGTGGCTGACGGTATCAAGGTGTACTCCGAAACCACATCTTACAGTCTCAGCAGCGAGAGGTGTTTTTCAATCTTCCTAACACGGGATCTGCCATTTCAACCAAGTGGGACAGGGATAAATGTGATGCGAGTCGCTTCATTGAAAAACTCTATTCTGGGATACGGGGTGATCTATTGATCTTGGACCATCAAATCGTTGACAATATGTAGAAAGTTTTGCGGTCTCCCTTTTTCATCCCAAGCTCAAACCTTGTATTCCTCCAAGCCATATTTCCAAATCGTGGCATAAGGTGTAGTACCGTCCTCGCGGAAATCCACCAGAACATACATGGAGTCCTCCTGCATGGATTCGCCCATGTAGAGGTCGTAGTTGTCGTAGTTTGCAAGGATCTTCTTTACCGCACCTTGCGCACTGGCCTGGAATTCCTTCGCCTTCTCTGGGTCGATCTCCTTCAGCTTGTCAAGGACTTTTTTGCAGTACTCTGTTAACAGGCATTTCGTTAGCATCTAACCGGTAACTAGGACCTCTTATTGCCATACTCTTGATCTCGCCCTGAAAAGCTTTCTTCGATGGCTTGGCCTCAATCTTGTTCAGCCGGAATTGATCCTCGATGTCCAAGACTCTTTGGTCAGTGCCGCCAGCATCTCCACCTTCGTCTGCATCCTCTCCCTCAGCGGACGGATTGGCACCCTCAAGCACTGCAATTGAAAAGGTCAGCAAAAGAAACAGCAAACGACATGTGTCAGCAAGGTACGACCGACCAAAGTTCTCGGCGCCTTTCGTGATCATCCTGCAGTCAACCTCCCATAACCCATCTCCAGCTTCGATGAGCTTGAAAGTGTCTGAGATGATCTCATCCTTGCTGTCGGTCGTGATATCCTGTGGAAGCGCGAAAGGTTAGCAAGCTTGACAGAATTCTCAAGGCACTCTTTGCAGAGTTGGAGGGCTAGGCGGGGCAGCCATCGAGGGTGATGACGACTGACTCTGTAGATAATCATTTTGGCGAAGTCTGGAAGTGTTCTGTTTGACTTGGATAAGGGATTAAAGTAGTAGCCTTGCGCGGGCTATCTATTTGTATGTGTAGACAGCGACCGACTTCAAGTCCTGTACCATGCAACTACGAATTTGAAAATATTCAACCCCGCCAAAAAGATCCGCGAAAGGGTTCAGGGCTGACCATCCCTATTTCAACACTAGCAGCATGCTTGCTTGGCGACGGAAGCGCTCGGCAGCCCTTCAGGCTTTCTGGAATTATGTAAGTGGTTCCGGTCAAGGAGGCAAATATCCGGGCTCGTCATCAGTCGCAGCTTTCTCTCCTTTCACAAATCCCTCAATTGACTTCCATTCCCTTCCCTTGTACCTTTCTTGCATTCCTTACCACCAATTCGTCCCATAATCGCCAACGTGCGCTGGCCCTGTTATTTCGCTTGTCCGCTACCGTTGCCACGTTTAATTTTGTTCTCGCCACGCGGCCTCACGGCTCTCTTCGCGCTTATTTGCCGCAGCCCGTTTGGTGTTGGCAATGAGTATGTTTTCTAACGCAACAGAAGCCTTTGAGCTACCTCCTTTACCATCATATGTCCTCACACCACGGCCGCCGATTATCTCTGGAGTCTCCGACACCCTCCTACAGCTTTTGCTTCCTGTCATAGCCTACTGGGTACAGTCCCTTGCCTTCCACTTCCTTGACACCTACGACCTCTTTTCCCAATACCGCCTACACACCCCTGCCGAGGTGCTGAAGCGGAATCATGTCACAAGATATGAAGTCGTCAGAGCTGTTATCATTCAGCAAATCCTTCAGACTGCGACTGGGCTGTTGATTGCCGCTATGGACCCTATTGAGATGACAGGGAAGCAAGCATATGATGTTGCAGTGTGGGCAAGGAGGGTCAGATTAGGGACAAGGTATCTGCCACAAGCATTGTCCCTGATTGGCATCAACTCCACCCAGCTGGCCAGTCATTTCCATGACAGTCATCCGCAAATCGCCGGGGCACTAGCTGGTGGCGTCTACTCAGAGCCGTTGGCTCTCCAGGATTGGGAACTTTCCATTGGAAATGCGATTTACTGGCTCCTTATACCAGCAGTGCAGTTTGGGGTTGCAATCTTCATCGTCGATACATGGCAATACTTCCTACACCGTGCAATGCACATGAACAAGTGGCTCTACACCACACTACATTCTCACCATCACCGCCTGTATGTTCCTTATGCTTTCGGCGCCCTCTACAACCATCCCGTGGAAGGTTTCTTGTTGGACACGCTTGGTACTGGCATTGCCTATATGGTTACAGGCATGACCATACGGCAAGGAATGTGGTTCTTCACCTGCTCGACCATCAAGACAGTTGACGATCACTGTGGTTACGCATTTCCATGGGATCCCCTACAGCACATTACCTCGAATAACGCGACTTACCATGATGTACATCACCAAAGCTGGGGAATCAAGACCAACTTTTCGCAACCTTTCTTCACCTTTTGGGATCGGTTTTTGGGCACCACCTGGACAGGCGGTGATGTTTCAGCTCGCTATGAGCGTTCACGCATCGCTGCGCAGAAGAAGGTTGATGCTGACGCAAGCGCAATCGCGTCCTCTGTAATAAACTCGCCAACGACCGATGTGAAGAAGGCGAGCCAACAGGTAGCCTCATCGCAGCGGCAAGTGATGGAGGATAAGGTAGAAAGTGGGCCACAAATTGTGCAAGAGGAGGTGGTTGAGGAGAAGGATGCCATCCAAAGATTGCCAAAAATCACGCGTCGAAAGACCGGCAGCATCGATCCGAAAGGTGACAGCTTGCGAAATCTGCGAGACCGTGTAGCCGGCAGCCTGCACGGTCGCAGTACGGCTATTTTACATGCCGATGGAGTTCATTGAATTTTCGAGATGGTACTTTCATTCATGCCCTGTACAACGAGTCTTCTTTCGTGTTGAGGGGTCTTTGGTACCTTTTCTACTACCCCTGTAATAGCGTTTGGCGTCTACTAGGGTATCTTATCATATCATTGGACCGCAGGAAGAGACGGGGTTTTATTGGAGCCAAATAAGATGCTCCAGGCAGAACTCGGGCTCTACAATTAATGTGTAATGCAGGTCGTCTGTCGACTTCCAGTCGTTACATATCTCCATTGCCATGCCTCATGGTATGTACAAATCGAAAATAATACTATTCACCTTCTGTTCTATTGAGACTTGTCCCTTTCAGATATCCGAACGTTGTCTCTTTGTGCTTCAAGAGACGTCTTCCCCAGCTTTCCATTTTGCTTTCCACATTGCTTCAGCAATTCGATTCCTGACCTAAGACTTGTACAAAGAGTTGTGTTTCATAAGTCCTTTCCCTATCAAAGAACTTTCCAACAATCATGAATTTCCTGTCCTATGTATCCTTTCCTTCAGCTGGGTTTCTAGATATGAATCCCAAGTCTATCATCTCGAATCCTCGATTTCTAGCATCGAATCTTCCACCAGTTCCCTCCTCCTTCCCCCCCTAGCGCACCCAGAGGGCTATATATCACTGCCTCACTGCACCCTAGCTAGGTCCCAGTAAGTCCCTGCCTCCCATCCTGTCCATCACCCTGCATTCGTCATCGATCATGTCCTGCACCAACCTGACAACCGAAGAGATAAGGCACCTAACGCGTATCCTCCAGCTGCTTCCAGATGCGGACCTAATCGCCTACACGACCCGCGTCGCCACGCTCCTCTCTCCCTCATCACTCACACCCTCCCGTCTGAAACGCCCACATCGCATCTCCGCCTGGTTCCGCAGATCCACACCGTCCGGCTCTCCATCGCCGCCGCTCTGCGATCTCCACAGCCGCTTGAACGCATACACAACCCACTCGCTCTTCACGCGCCTTACTTTCGAGGTGGGACGGAACCTCAACTCGCTCGTCCTGCACCATCAGCTTCTCAATGCTGGGCAACGGGAACTGATCGAGCGGGTGCGAGAACTGCATGCGCTCTGGCTTTCTCCAACCGACTATCGGAAGACGTTCCTGCAAGCCCCGCCCCCACCGACAACGGGGAATAAGTGGTCGTTCCAGTGTGAGGGGTGTGAAGCCTGTATCCTTGCGCGTGTGGGTGGAGATGTGGGAGTCCTGCTGGACCTCAGGACGGTTGTGTTGTCGAGGACCAAAACGGCGGGGTTGCATGGACAGGGCAATATGAAGACACCAACATTGCTTAGGTTCGTGGAGGCATGGTTGGAAGGGTTGAAAGTTGGGGGGGAGGTGCTTGAGGAGAACTGGCGAGAGGCGCAGGCGTTGAAGAGGTTGAGGAAAGAGATTTGGAGAGAGAGGGCGAAGGAGAGGTACATGTGCAGCGACGCATCAGAGCCGGAAGCGCAGTCATCAAGGGTTACGCAGGTGGGCGATGTGCCGGATCTGTACGCTGCTGCCGCGTCCGCTATCCGAGGGGAGAAATTGGACTCAGATCTGGAAAACGACATCATCGGCCTCTACGCTGCTCCTAATTCGACATTAGATCTGCCCCCGCTCCTCGCCGGATCCGGGACGACGGTAATCGCGAGTGAGAGGAGCAGTATCTCAAACAATAAACCACCAGCTCCTGGTCAATCGAACAGGTCAGCAGAAGAACAGGCAAGGAGCTATCAAAACCTGTTGGCCACGCCTCCACTGCAGGACAAGAGCGAATGGGATCTGGACTCCGCGACTGAAGAGGAGAGGTCGCACACTGCAAGCACGTCGTGGTCCAGTATCGGTGAGTTTGATTCCAACGACGGTTATTGAGGTACTGCCGACTGCATGAGAAGGAGCCCTAACATTGACTTCATAGTTCCAGCCTGGACGTTCAAAAAGAGAAAACGGCGATATTCAAATGTAAGCAGGGAACTGTTGCATGGCATTAGCTCTGGCAAGGCCCGTGAGCACTTTCCGACCCCAGAGGCATTGCAGAAGCAGAATGGGGAATATGTCTGTGCTCGTACTGCCGTTTCCGGAAGATCAGAGCAGGCTGCTAGAAAAAATGACTGCTCTGACAGTACTGGAGCCTCTATGGAGGTACATGCTAATTGGAAGGAATGATGCAGACTCGCTTGAAAGCGTTGGCTGGTCCAAGGAACAGAGCACTCGCCCGCTGGGCACAGAGGAAATAGCTCAGGCGTAACCTTGTGTCTAAGTATATGCCGCTAGTCATCGAACACCTCCCTTATCATCTGTGGTGGTGGCTTTGGCCATCAAGGCTAGGCATTTTCGAGGAAAATTAGGCTTGCGGTGTTACAAGACATGTTCATCTTGTGAGTCGTTCCACTCCAGGAGAAAGGTTGGCTAGTTTCTAGTTGAGGATATCCTTAAGTCTTCTTGAGTTGTCATGCTGGCCTGAGGCTTCTGAGAAGGAGCCGGTGGTTCAGGTATGACTCAAAAGACGGACACTGGTGAATTGCAACTGGGACAACTTGCTCTCCGAATCTATCCCGTTCGATTCTTTGGCCAACGATACGTCTGTTTCGAGGGTAATATGCTACAATTAGTCAGTCTAGGTCCGAGGGGGGAAGCTACATGGTGTCATACTGCTTCCCGCCCCCGAAGCAAATGCCAGATATCTCCTCTCAATTTGAAGACGATGCCTTTATTCGAACGTAGCAAGTCTGCAAGGTTCGTGTGCGAAGTCGAAGATAGTATTCGCCTAACCTCTTTCTGGAATTCATCCACTCCTAGTTCTTCAAACATGATGCGAGTCGGGGGTCGATAATTAACGTAAATCTCCATACTCTGCAACCCTTGGAATGCGGCAAAGACAGCCCACAGCCTGACGACTACACCGACCGCTATGTGGCGTATGATTTTGACGTTGGCACCTCCTATGGCTCGTTTGACTATTAGGCCAGGACTGCGGTAAGTGGTCCAAGGCAGGCGAAAGAAGTGTGTAAGGTCGAATTTGTTGCAGCCATACAAGATTAGAGACCCCTCTTGGAAGATCTGGCGTGAAACTCGTAGGATTTGAGCAGAATGTTGATCAAGAGAACGACTGATGTGCCACCCTCGACCTTCTTGCCACTTGTTCTTACCCAGCCATCGTTGATGCTGGCCCCAAGCCACTTGGAGCTGAGCTGTGCCAGAGCCAGCGAGGACCCTGGTCAAAATCATGATTCGAATTTCAGCTGGGAGATTGAGGAGACGGCTGGCCGAGGACGGTATAGGTGGAGCTGAAACGGAAGGTTGAGGCGAAGCCTGCGTGGGTTCCATCTTGTAAACCTTGCAGAGGTATCGCTAGCTGTTTTCGTTGCAAAGAGCGATTTGCAGATCAAGTTTGCAATTCCTAAGAGAGCAAATTCAAAAGGGTCTAGAGAAAGTAGATAGGAGCCTTGAGCATTGAGGACGAAAGTGGCAGCGTTCTGTTCACTCGGCAGGCTTGATACACACTCGTGGTAGGTATCCTTTTACCGAATCGTTTGGGTGAAGCAAGTGATTAGTCTGCAGGTAGAAGTGTTTGCATTGAACGCGCCAACAATTTCTTGCCAAATCGAAATGAGATGCAGCTAGGGCCTGCCGCTGCTGATTTGGAAGGAACACCGACTTGAGCATGAATCGGGAGACTCTGGGCTTTGGTCTCATGAGATGGCGGGAACAGCGAGGCTTCGCGCGCCAGGCGGGGGTTGGTTAATCAGGCATTCTGCAAGAGTTGGGACGGAATGGGCGTGCTAGGCGGGCAAGATGCAACACCAAAAAGATCTATACAAATCGGCGACGGCAAGGTCAATTGGTAGTAATTCTATGATGAGACCCGCGGGTGAGAACTTATAGTCCATACCAGGCAAAGCCCTGGCCGAAGTTGCTCCGAGGCCGAATATGCGTGCCGGATATGCGTCCCTCCTACGTCCCGGAGAAGTTCAGTCTACCATATCGACGGCAATATCATTTATATCTGAATAGTTCAAACAGCATCTTAAAGCTTCGTGCTCAAAGCCACACTCCCCGCATCGGTCTCTCCCTTTCCCATTTCCTCTGCCATGCCACGAGAAATGTAGTCTGCGATCCCCATATTGGTCACCATTGGATTCACACCACTAGCACTCGGAAACACACTTGCATCCGCAACATAAAGCCCCTCAACATCCCAAACCTTACCCCTCGCATCAACAACGCCCTTCCTCGGATCACTGCTCATTCTACATGTGCCCATCTGATGTGCTGAGCCCAATATGCATGGGTCCGGAGACTTCAAGCCCAGCTTCTTGATCCCGTCAAGCCACTCTTGGAACGCCGGCTCGTTGATGCCCTCTCCCAACGCAACTTCCATCGACTTTGATTCTTGCCTCTCGTATCGTTGTGCCTTAGGATGATAGCTAAAAATCTCTCGCGCGCCCATCACCTTCGCAATCTTCGCTGCGGCCAGCATTCCCTCCAGCGAATATCCCAGGTCCTCGGCTGCAGTCGTATACTCGATTCTGCATCTCCCATCTACTGGGTCAGGGTAGACACGTCCAGTAAACTTATCCCGTTGGATGACAATAAGGCCAATCATGTGGTGGAACTTTGCACACTGTACTTTCCAATCCAGTGGCCCCTTCCACGGCGCAAACCTCAGGAACAGCGCTGGTGTCGAATTCATGATTTCAATCTTCGGCCCATGGCCCTGTCCGTCCAGATTTTCGAGAGAAGTGATAGCTGCAGTCAGGATCGCACCTTCCCAGGGGCGGATCTCTTCATCAAACACTGCGCCGATAAGGGCTGTCGGATGAAGGTGGAGATTACGCCCAAGATGCGGGTTCTCGATCCCGCTTCGCATCAACAACAAAGGAGACTGTAAAGTGCCGCATGCTACGATGACACGCTTGGCTTTGACGAGCACTGGACGGCGAAGGCTGCGGTCCTTGCTAGTCCAAAAACCTTTCACGCCAACCGCTCGCCTCTTTCCGTCTGGTGATATTTCCAATTCGACCTTGTTAACCTCACAGCCCTCCATGAATTCGGCGCCCCGCTCCGCCGCATCTGGCAGCCAGCGATTTACCGGGCCCTGCTTCGTCGCTGACGCACACCCAGCTCCGCAATAGCCACAAAAATGCTTCTTTCCGCCCGTGTTCTGCGGCACGTCCTCCCCTGTATAGCCAAGTCGTCTAGCACCTTCTAGTAGAGCCGAATTGGCGAAATTGTGTTCGATGTGTGAGGTACTGACGCCCATGTGCGCGCATATGCGGTCGAGACTCGTCTGGAATGCTGGTGAAGTGAAGAACGGTATTCCACCATGCGGAGATGAGGGGCTAGCCCACTCCTGGCGGACAAAGTGCTGTGGCTGTAAGCTCGCGCTCCAGTTTACTGTACCACCACCACCGAATGTGCTTGCCGCGAGCACAGCAGTCGACCCGTCGTCGGACAAAATCACACCACCATTCTCGAAAAGTTGTGTGCCAGCGTCTCCGGCCGACATAGGGAAATACGAAGAGGGAAAATGGTAGCCTTTTTCGAGGACAAGTACGCGTTGGCCAGATGATGCGAGGTTGTAGGCGCAAACCCCAGCGCCGCAGCCAGAGCCGACAATGACAACATCAGTCTCGAGAGTCGCCGTGTCGCCATCAGCAGCAGGGGGCAGTTGGGTGAAGTTGAATTCGAAACTTTTGGCGCGGGTGCCATGAGCGGGCACGGCTGGGAAACCGATGACATTGGGAAGCGTAGGCGACAGGGAAAGCCAAGTTTGCTTGGCAAGGCCACTCATGGATCTGTGGATAGCGCGAAGAGGCGAGAGGTAGGAGCTTGACCATCCAATGACCGTAGCAGAGCGTTTATCGGGCGACTGGAGGTGGAAAGGTGTAGTTGAGCCGGTTAGCAAGAGAGAGCCCGGGCGAGTGCCAAGGAAGGAGAGGACTTTGCTCAGGGCAGCAAGGCGCACCGGTGGAGTATAGTGGCCGAGTGTGCGGTGAACTTGGGCTTTAAAGCCTGGCACCGATGAGGCGGTTTCACGAAGATAATTTTGGATCAGGGTTGACTTGGCCTGTTCTGCCACGCCCGCCGGCAGGAGAGATGCAATCGTAGATGTTGCAGAGGAGTATTCGGCATCAGGTACAGAAAAGTGGCTGTTGTCATGATCTTCATGCTCCCAGGACGTGATAGAGGGAATGAAAGCGTCTAGTATCGATAAAAGAGTAGTCCACTGGTCTGGTGTGAGGACATCGTCAGCTGGTGGAGACGGTAGCGGGGCGACGAGAGAGGCTGTCATGCCCGTTTCCTGCAGAATTGTTTGTGCCATGATAGACACCTTTCATGAACAGAGCTCAAAAAAAGATGACGTTGTGTCGTAGGTGACTTGGAAGTAAAAGCTACGAAAAGATGATGCTACAATCTTGGGACGGACTGAAATATTCGTACATGGGGCTAGGCTTTATCACCAACTTACTTCAGTGTTGCACAGAACTATGAATGACGCCTCCTCGGAACCGTGAAGGGAATAGGAGTCCATGCCGTATCTTTCATAGCTTATGCGTGGCAAATCGAAATTTAGGCCCCCCATTCGTCAGTCCAATAGAGCATACCGAGGTAAAAACGGAACCCCTGGTTTGCTGACTCATCATACAATCTCCAGCACAAGATGATTGAGTTTGGCGCTCAGAAAAGCTCAACAGGACTTGCATATAGCCGTCGGAGCAAGTTTCGTAATGGGGTATATTTATCCTTGCAAATCCTTGGTCTCGGTTTCGAGAAGTATGGCCGGGATTTCCGGGTTCCTCCGACGACTGATCTTGAGGCTGGAGGCCTATCCCCTCTGCAGGCAGGAATGCTGAATGCGGGCTTGGCACCACCTACCACCAACTAGATGTCTTCCAAACGCAGTTCACAACGCATTCCAAAGCCCATAAAGTTCCTTGATGAAATAGGACATGATGTACAACAAGTCAGTGAAATCGCGAGCAAAACCGCCCGTTTACAAGGCGAGAAAAGATCACTCAAAGCTATCAAAGTGGAACCTGTAATGGGGCCGACTATTGACGAGCTCATATCCGCACCGTTGCCCCAGTATGTTCCACCGAGCAACGTCCTATTAGTACCATTTCAGGCCCAATTGCCTAGACAGGGGCCCTCTCAGCCTATTCCTGTCATTACTTGGTGAACCGAGCCAGATCCCACTGTTCCTGAGGGTTTACACCATCCTGATTGGTCGGCGCACCAGCCTGGGCCCCAACAGAAGCCTATCTACTGTGTCTGGGGTAAAAAGCATCCGGGGGAGTGTGAGTAAGGCAGCCGGAAGAAGCGTCAATTCGGTGATGAAATAACCAACCATTCCAGGTCTGCCAAACGAGCTAGGCAGGTCAAGACGTGCTGTAAACTCTGTGGAGTGGCCCCCTGCGTCGGCCACGACTGTTGGTATAAGTGGCACACTCAGAAACGATGAATCTAGCATGCTGTAAGACGGAATGATGGTGGTAGTTTGTCTAGAATTTAAATCGAGGCTTGCCAAGACAGTGCCAAGCCCGGATTCAGCATTCCTGCCTGCAGAGGGGATAGAGTAATACAAACAGGGTCACAGCTACTTAACATGGCAAGACCTTCTCGCACACAGACACAAATAAGACCCAGGCAAGTAACTGCTGCTTTTTTCATGTCTGCGTAGAAGCGTATGCTGCAGCAACCAGTGCTTCTCAGCCTTGAATGCATCATCACTTGTAGGGGTGAGGTGCAATGCACCTTCAGAAAGGATATACCATCCCTTACCAAACAGGAATTCTATTCCAGTGCAGTCGCTAGTCAATGGTCATGTTCAACCCGATAATGGCTTGTGTTGCCTGTTGGAAGTCACTGCCCTAGCCAAAGGCACCCAAACAGAGGTCCCTGAAGCATAAAGAGTCTAGATAGTCAGTCTCGAGGATTATCGAAAATGACCACGTCGATCTTTCATATGTGTGTGCGGAGACAAATGCAGTCAAGCTACGATCAAATGCAGTGGCATCAAGGTCAGCGTCAGGCGAAAATTATACCTTGCTCTATGTCAAATATGGTCGCACTGACCATCAAAGCATATACGCAAATGGCGCCCAAATTAATGCCACAGAGTTGTACTTCGCCAACAGTCTAGCGCTCGAAAGGGAAGAGGCAGAAAGTGACTTGCCCAGGGTTGCCACAAAACCGAATACGGATCTTCAGCGTTATAGAGAACCTCAGAGAATGGTAGTTCTTAGTTTGTCATTGAAAACATACTTCCAAAGCAGCTTCTTCACCACGGCGAGGCCTGTAGCTGCTGCAAACGCCGAGCGAGGAAGCAAGCTGCAAAAGCACGGGGCAGACTATATTCCCGCATCTACATTGAGAAACTTAACGCAGGTCTACGCGATGAACGACCTTGTGTGTTCCCTGAACAGAAGCACCGACGTATTCACCTTACGACCCTCCGGCTATCCCGACCCGTTCGGAAAGAAGCACAGCGACAAAGGGCCGTCAACTGCAGAATTCCATCTCGTGGCCACTGTGGGTGCGAGGCATTTTCGAAGATATGATCAAGGAATTCGATGCAAATGTGACGCGGTTTGAAGTAGACTTCGTCCTTGTCTGAAGGACTGGTCGCACTCGCCACGGCGTCTGTAGACCGGCTTAGGAGATGGAGGCAGTCCTGAAGCAGGATCTAGCGAGGACGGATTGAAGCAGTAATCAAAATGATTGCTACAACATGGAGATGCCGGGATTTGACTTGATGAGAAGCCCGCCAATGTTAAAGATTTGATATATTTTGGGGTAGCACGTATTAAGATGTAAGTTCGTGCAGCGTCCAAAAATGCCGGCTATGACGAATGCGTCTTCATTTCTGCCTGTGAATGGCTGGAGTTCTGAAGCTTAAGAGTGACTAGGGGCTTATCAATGTTGTAAACCAATGGGATGGAAGCGGAGTAAAGATCTTGAGTTGGATTCGTCAATCACCATTGTCAATTAGAAGTAACTAAGTATGGCCTTATCTTTACAGTAGTCTAGTCATGAAATATCCCAAATGGTCAAGCCATTAACAAAAGGCGCCAGTCAAGTAGTTCCGTCTATCGTCCCTTCCCCACCATACCAAAAATAGGCACACTCGTAGTGCAAGTCTAGATCACTGAAAGTCGTCAGGAGGAAAATCATCCGCCAGCGCCATGCCAATAAATCAAACGTGATCATGTCCAAGATCAATGTGGTGTAAATAGTCGAATTCATTGTCGAGTCGTGGGGTTTTGCACAATGCTAAGCGACTTGGTCGGTACAACCGACGATAACCGTCGTGGCGTTAAAGTAGATGGAATCATGACTCAGAATGTGCTCCATGCCCAATCCTTCGGCACACTGCTTGCCACTTGTTCGGAAGGCTTCGAGGGCATTTGCAGAGAATGCATACTCTGATGACCCAAGTGCTTGCTGTCTGATCCGGTTTCTCCAGTGTCGCTGTTGTCGCTGTTCTTGCGACACAGGCCCCGAACGGCGTCCCACCTCCGATATTGCTTGTAGCAGCTGTCGCATGCGCGAGACTGCATACCCTCTGGGTGGAACTTGGCATTTTGATCGAGAGGAATTGTATACGCGGTGTGCTCGGCACAGAAAATGTGACCGCAATGGCGGCAGTGATGCTTCCGTACAAATAGATTGAATGAGGATCGGCACTTGGGCGAGTCGCAAGACGAAGAAGCTTCATCGGGCTGCAAAATATATGTTAGTATGGCTCGCTGGCTCAGAAAGTAGTTTCATGTGCCAAGCGGAAATGGATCACCGTCATAGCAAAAAGTGGCGCCAGTGCGCAAACTCCTGCAAGCAGCCGAGACATGGTGCATGGTGTCGAGAGGTGGAATAAGAGTGCTCACAGATATTGATATTGTTTGTTTGCTTACCTTCCAATGGTCTTTGTTTGGTGGCCCAGTGACCTCTCCAAAATCTTCCTCTGGAAAGAAACCCTGCTGCATAGCCAGATCAAACGGCGGCATTCCATCCGCACCTGTCCTGCCCTCGAAGTCCGCCTGTTCGAGGCTGTCGAGAGAGCCATGTAAACTTTTGGGAGGCGTCATTGGCGACTGGCGTACCGGACGCTCTGTCGGCCGGAGGGCGGCCGGAACGTAGAGTGGCGATTTGGGGGGTCGCAACTGTCGGACATGGCTTGGCACTTGATACTTCATATATGTCTCCATTCGTGGAGAGGTAGGAGAGATGTTGTGCGGTGTGGCGGTTGGCGAGTCTGTGGGAGAGGGTTGTTGTTGTTGTTGTTGCTGTTGAGTATTGTAAAAAGGCAGCTGATTGCTAGTTGGATCGTAGTTCAGGGCGGTGTAGTTTGCAGCCATTTTATACACCCCCCCTTTCTTCAGGTGTGCGACGAGGCAGGCGTCGGTGTAGGGCAAAAATTTGGGGCGCGATAGGTTGACTCGAGAAGGGTAGATCAATCGAGATCCAGAGGATCTAGAGAGAGCACGATATTGAATTGGTAAGTTGGGATATACCAAGGATATGGAGGATACTGAGAATGTTGTTTCTGAGACGCAGCAACCGGATGAAGGCCGACTCAACGGTTCTCAGGTGCTGGTGGGGCGCGGTGTTAGGCTGGGACCAATGCAGGTCCACAAGATCAACTCAGTGGCGTTCAGTTGACACTCGGATTGGTAAGAGGGCCGATGGGATTGTCGGGCCGTCTATTGTAGATGACGACAGGTAGTAAAAAGGCGAGACAGGCGCGAAGTCGTGGGGGAGGAGAAGGGCGTCAATAGTGGCGGAGGGGAGATAAAGGGAAGGTGAGCGGGAGATAGATGTTGGCATGTGAGAGAAGGGCATGCGACACAATTCACCAAAAAGTTACGCCGTAGATCTTTGGCCACCGCGATAAGCCGGCGAGGGACCAATGTGCGGCGAGCCCAAGCAATTTAGAATGTTTTAGGCAGTCAAAGCCACCTTAGTCTCTTGCTTACAAGTTGACGCGCCGCTGGTACCAGCTTAGCGGGGTGTTGGTTGTTTCGAAGAGATCGGTTGCCTGTCGATTAAGTTTATCCTCCAACGCCCGTCTACGGCTATCCGCGCCCCGACACGAGGTGGTGGGCCTGTACTTTGTTTGCTATTGTCAACGGTCACGGTCATCACGTCCCACAACAATCTATCGACAACTCGCATCCCGAATCCATCGTTGTTAGGTAGCGCGATCGGGACGGCATGCTAGGATCTTTGCTTTCGGGGTTTCAAATCCTCCCATGCCCATGGCAATCATCACGCAGTATTTCCCATGCGCTCACGGGGCTATGCGGTGACCGATCGCCCGCTCCTTGCATGACTCTAGACCTGACTCTGCAGTAGCACAGCGTCTCACTCCGGCATCATTGGCCGCTATTCCAGGTCTCACTATTTGCCTTGTGTCGTGCATGGCCGTTCACCCTCGGTGGCCCGCTCCGTCACCTACTCCACTTTCACTTGTCATTCCATCCGCCGTCAAAAAGTGCCTAATTTGGATCTGAAGCCATCCCTTTTGCCTTCCGGTGCGCGATCCTTCTCTCTTTCTCAGTTCTGAGAGTGGCCATGTTGACGGCGGTGGACGGTGCCACCAGTGATATGATCATTGCGCCCATCGTCCGCCAATGAGCAAAGAGAAAGCCCGACGTGGTGATACCCCGCCACACGCACATGGGATGGCGCCTCTGTGGGCCAGCAGAGGCTACCGGCACCCTTCGGAAGACACGCGACACAGTCAGGTCGAGGATCCAAAGGGTGAGGAAGCATATCAGAGGTGTTTCGCAGAAGCAGCAAAGTTGAACCCGCCTCGAGTGCCTAATGCAGCCTTCTTCGAGAACTCTCCTTCAGCGATAGAATATCTTAGAAAGCGCGATCAAGAACTCTTCCCTACAAGCGAAGCGGCATCTGAACCCGATCAACGACAGCGAAACCCCAATTTTGTTCCAATTTCGAAGGACTTGCACCGAGCTTCCCGCCCAAGCGTTTCGCCACCCGAGTCTGCCTCTCATCCACAGTCCTCGATCAATCCCGCCAGCAGAGCGCCAGTCTCCATGAGCGGGGGCGCAGCTACAAACCAAGGTGGACAAGTTCGAGCATCTATACCACGGACAGCAGATACAAGTCATCGGTTTGCGGATCCCCGACAGTATCAAGGCCAGGTGCCACCGATAACCATGGAACCTTCTTTCGGTCCCACGGGACCTGGCCGAATGTTGCGATGAAGCTCTCGGCAGCAGTCTTGATACAATGCCTTACCAAGCCGATTGATATTCCAAGCTCGACACTAATGGGACAAATCCCCGTTACCAAATAACCAAGGCTCAAGGCGTGCTTAAACAAACTACTAGACTTACAATATACCAAATAAAGTGCGTCAAGGTCACGGTTCAGCGGCTGCGAAACCTGCGAAACCTTCAGCAGACACCCTCAACCTATTCGACGCAGACTCATGTCGGCAAGCCATGAGCAAACAGTCAAACATCCCGACTGTTGCTTATTTGGAGGACCTCGATAGAATAGACTGGCGGGATGCGGCTCCTCCATAATTGGCGATGGAAAGCAGACAACGCAGTCGAAAAGAACGTGCGCAAGGGGCAAGTTGAAATTCTTTATCTCCTATCCAGAAACAAAAGTTGGCACTGTTTTGCCATTTCCCTCTCTACTTCTGAGGCGTTATCAAACGTTTAGCATGTTTGTGCAATTTATCCCTCCGCGTTTGCTCTCAGTAGACCCCAGAATCTCGCGCTACTTATTTAGGGCCTCAAGAGTTAGCCCAATACTAGACCTGGTCATCTTTGTACCACAGCAGACTTGTAAAGAGATCTGATGGATTCAAAAGAATGGCTTCCTGAGGCGAGCACTTCTGTTGTGTACAGCTACCGATAGCTCTGTAGATCGCCATCGTGACGGAGCAGATGTAGTGTATTTCACGGCATTCAGCCTGGTACGCGGGGTAGATCGGCCAGTGACTGATCCGCCAGAGCCTCAGGTATAACGTTTAGTCGGAACAACTCCCCTTTCCTGGCCCGGGTTCGGCCAAGCATGGATGAACGAGCAGACAATAGGACAATGACACTAATACTTGATTACTATCAGTAGTGATACCTTTCTCTTGTCCTCGATCATGCGAAGAAGTAGCCTGAGTGTTCCCAAAAGATGCACTTCAATGGCGACAGCCACAGTGATAAACGGACTTCTTTCTGCTTGGCACTCTCAATAGCATGGGTATAAAGATGGCTTCTTCACTCCGTGGTCTTTTAGGGAATCCTCTATCCAAGCTGGCGCTCCACAACTCTCCAGAACACTCACTCGTCTTCTACAGAGTTTACGTTGTAGCCTCAAATAGAGTATCAATATCGCCTCACAGTCAAGCATCTCTCCTGTAAACCTAACAATCTTCAATCACCAACATACAAAATGGCACCAACCACTAAGCTCCCTACCCGACCTCTGGGCCGTGGCGGTCCTAAGGTTGTTGCTCTCGGCGCCGGGCTCATGTCCCTGGGGTATGTTTACGGCCACGGTGGTTCTGATGAAGAGCGCTTTGCCTACCTCGACCGCGCCTATGAACTTGGTGAGACCAACTGGGACACAGAAAATATATACGGTGATGCCGAGGATGTTGTTGGCAAATGGTTCAAGCGGACTGGCAAGCGCAATGAAATCTTCCTCGCTACCAAGTTCAGCTTCATGAATGCGATGGAGCCGAACAAATATCAGGTCCGATCCAGAGAATGTTTTCGAGTCTTGTGAGAGCAGTTTGAAGAGATTGCAGACGGAGTGGATTGATTTGTTCTACTGTCATCGCGTGGATGGGAAGACGCCGATTGAGAAGACAGTGCAGGCAATGGTTGAGTTGAAGAAGTGAGCCTTATCGCCTTGACGTCTGAATGCGTCGTGTGGATTGCGCAGCTAATCCAGCTGATAGACAAGGCAAGATCCATTACCTCGGGCTCAGCGAATTCTCATCAGTGACTCTCTGTCGTGCTCACGCCATTCACCCCATCTCCACCGTGCAGATGGAGTACTCACCTTTCTCACTAGACATCGAGAACCCGCAGATCGATCTCCTCAATGCGTGCAAGGAGCTCGGCGTGGCCGTCGTTGCGTACAGTCCACTCGGTCGTGGCTTTCTGGGCGGCCAGATCAAGTCCCGCAAGGACTTCAAGGGCGATGCGAGAGCAATGCTGCCGCGCTTCTCGGAGGAGAATTTCCCCAAGAGCATGGCCATAGTCGATAAGATTAAGGCGGTTGCAGAGAAGAAGGGCGTCACTGTCGGTCAGGTGACGTTGGCTTGGTTGATGGCGCAGTGGGAAGATGTGATTCCGATTCCGGGCACTAGGCGGATTAGCGCGCTGGAGGAGAACATCGAAGCTATGAAGGTTCAGCTGACGGGGGACGAGATCAAAGAGATCAGGAAGGCATGCGAGAATGCGGGGGACCTTGGAGGGAGATACCCTGACTTGTAAGTTTATTAGAGGTTCAAAACTAGTCTCGGCGCCGTTACTGAATGCTAATTGTCTACAGGATGATGCATCAATTATTTGCAGACACGCCTGAACTGTGAAGGTCGGCCATAGATAGAAAGAAGGGAAAGGGTTCAGAACGAAAAGCAAGGTCGAATCGGACTTAGTCATCATATAGATCCTCATACAATGCAGTCAACCCCGCTTTGTCGGCGATACCCGAATTGTGTCTCCGATACATCCCGGGTAGGGTAGATAGGACAGGATAGGCAGGAGGGACTGATAGGATAGACAGGACAGATAAAACAGGTACGATAGGTAGGAAAAGCAAGACGGACAGGACGGACAGGACAGATAGAGCAAGTAGGACAAGTAGGACAAGTAGGACAAGTAGGACAAGTAGGACAAGTAGGACAAGTAGGACAAGTAGGACAAGTAGGACAAGTAGGACAAGTAGGACAAGTAGGACAAGTAGGACAGCTGGATAGACTGAATAGGCAAGATAGGCAGGGCAGGGCCTGGACAGGTAGGCCACGATAAGTAGGACAGCTAGAACAGGATAGGACAGAGCAGAGTAGGATAGAGCAGAGCAGGCAGGACAGGACAGATAAAGCAGGAGGATAGAACAGATTAAATAGCCAGGACAGATAGATCACGACAGCCAAGAGCAGCAGGACAGGACGGACAGGATAGAATAGCCAGATAGAGAACACCAAGCGCACGAGCTCGCACTTTCTCCAACCAGTTAGCATGAAACTACGGTTCGCTTCCTAATCTGCAAATTTGAGTCCAGCTTCTAGGCTGCTCCGGCTGTGGTGAGTGCTTAGAAGGTTGTGGAAATTACAGAGACCAAGCTCGGGACCTCACCCTAACACCTTGGCGGTAACCATTTCGAGCATATTAGGAGCTATGCGCACAACTGAGTTTCCGCTCCTCAAATAACCTGTTCGTGTGATCACGAAACCATCGAAATCTAATTACGCCCTTGGCTGTTCATGGGTCATGTTGACAATGCCAGACAGTCGTCGAATCGACCCTTTGTGGCTGCCAGTCACGGCGCCGTCACAGATGGAGTTTTTAGATTCCTCCTTTTTCCAACTCCATGGACCAAACCAACGCCTGCCAGCGCCTGCAGAAGTCATAGCTTTGTCAGGCGCCGGCCTAATGCATTCTCGGCCACCTCCTGTAAGATTTGAAAGTCTCGGTCTCATTGTCAAGTTTGGATATCACGTTACGATATACGAAGCCCAGTGTCTTCAGGTCATAAAAAGGGTGTTTAACGACGAAATTCCAGTGCCAGAAGTCTATGGCTGGCGAGTTCACGATGACCAGGTGTTCGTCTACATGCAGCTTATCCAAGGAGAAGCATTGATCGATCGATGGGACTCTCTGAGCATCTCAGACAAAACGGTTATTTGCAATCAGCTGCACGGGATCGTGACGTCTCTGCGGTCAGTTGAGCAAAATCCTGATGATATGTTTGTCGGTGTGTTATGGAATCCATAAATAATTCTCCGTACTAACTCAGCGTCTGCTTTAGGATCTATGAACCGTCAAAACCTTCAAGACTATGTCTTTCAGCACCGACCCAAGGCTGGCCCCTTTGCAAGCATCAAACTTTTCCACGACTGGCTTTCTTGGTTGCCTGGGAGTTTGATACCAGATTGCCCAAAATACGAGGATCCGTGGAGGCCACTTTTGCCAGATGATGGGCCCATCAAGTTGACACACGGCGATCTTCACCGAGGTAACATTATTATCTCGACGACAAGCCCGCCTCGAGTCCTTGCAGTCATCGACTGGGCTCACGCTGGTTGGTATCCGGACTATTGGGAATATTGCAAAGCTTGCTATACTTCGTGCTATACTGAAGAGTGGCGTATCCAATGGATCCCAAAATTCTTGGATGTACAAGAGGAGGAGCACGAGGTCTTTGCAGAATACATTATGGCAATAGGGGCTGTGTAAGGGAGCGCGTCGGAAATTATTGTCAAAGATGACAATTCGGTCGCTCTAAAAAACGGAGAAGGGAGGGGGAGTCAGAATGGATGTCGAAAACATGAGCAGCAGTCTGCTGTGGAGGCCTAAAACCTTGGACGCTTAGCAGGAGAGCCTAGAAAACAGGCCGAGGAGGCTCAAGCAGCCAGGCGCACGAGGTGGGCTTTGGTGGAAAGGATGTCGAAACAGGCCCCCAAAACCGCCGTTTTCTGCTACCTTTCACAGGTACAGAGACTTATGCGGTTAGACGCCCTTGAAAAGATCCCATCGCTCAAGTTGAGCTTTCTTGAAACAGATAATTCATCGACCTCCTCTGCAGCAAAGAATTTGCTGTACAAAATGACATCCTAGAGGCTAGGTAGCCCGTCTGACTATCAAAGTGTCTGTCTGCGTTCAATAATCTTATCAACCTGTCTTAAAATCCGACCGTGTACCAGGATGGTTGTACGCCATGGAGAATTGTAGCGTCGCTCTGCGCTTCTTGATCCACTAGGAGCCGCACTCAGATGCTTTCCAAACTTCTGTTGGACCGTTCGATTGGGAGAAATCCATTTGCAGCACCGATAATTCAATTACGTTTCTTTGCCATTTCAACCCGTCTCCACATCCCCAGGTGGTCAATCCCTTCTTCATCCCACCGTCCCAACTTCTCATCCGTCACGAACCCCATCTTCGCCCACACCTTCTCCACGCTCACCTGCGCGTGCACGAGCACCATACCTTTCCACTCACTACCGCCAATCTCCTCGCTGTGCTCCGCCGCCCACTGCAGACTCGAATCAACAAGCATCCTTCCCAGTCCTTTCCCTCGATGTGATGCCAACGTCGCAAATCGCTGTAATTTCAGATATGGCTCCTCGTCTGGGTCGACGTAGCCATTTGGATGTGGAGCATGTGGAGACGGACAGAGGCGGATGCATGCGACAGGTTCGCCTCCATAGTAGACAATCCACTGCCAGCTGCGGGGATCGTCTTCGTCGAGTTCGGCATCGGCAGAGCAGTTTTGTTCGTCGCAGAAGACGGCAAGGCGAATGCGCATGGCATCGAGGAAGGGTTTGGGGGCATTTAGGGGAAGGGGAGGTGTGGGGAAGCCGTTGGGAGCGAGGAGTGCGGTGGGAGGTGGTGGTTGGAGTGTCACGGTATAGGGTGAAGAACAGGGGGTGTCGGGAGTGGCACTGGTGGCTGTGGACATGGTGAGGAATGAGCAATGGGATGGGCTATGCAGGAGAACGAGAGGAAATGATAGCTGCAGGTGTAAAGAAATCGCTGGACAGAATGAGAGCGTTGAATAAGGTAACGTGTACAAGGATCTTATATTGCCCTTTGAGCACACCTGTCACGCTTCAAAATTTGGTGCTACGTGCTTCTATGGGCTTCTTTGTGAACCACAGTACGCCCTGTGATTGTATCAGTTGGGACTCGGCAAAAAAGATTGATGCCAATTCTTTTAGCGGCCCACCTGATGTCGCGTCTGGAACGCGAGCTTTCTCATTCGGAGATCTCCGCACGATCGAGATTTCCGAGTCGAGTCGCGATTCCAACTCAGACATTCGCTGATCAGTCACCACGCGACAGTTTAGCATGTCTTTCAAGCCCTTCAAATCACCATTGCTGGTGAACCCTGGCGCCCGTTCTGGCAGTCAGTCGACTGAGCCTCCTCCAAAGCGACGGAAGATTAGCACTGAAGGGGACCGAACGCCGCTTGCAGTCCTAAACAACTCCTCGACCCCAGGAGCGCCAACTCACATTAACGACAGCAATGGAGGTGCAATTTATTACTTGGTGCTTTGGTGAGCAGCGCGATAGCTATGCCAGCCCTGTATCTGACTGATGTTCCTCAGGCGAAAGTTCACAACCAGAAAGCACAAGACATGGGAAGACGAGGGAGTTCTCGCCGTCGGAGGTGGCTATGCTTCACTCCAGGACTTGTCTGGACGGAACATAGGACGGATCGCCTTCAACAATCCTTTACTTGTTGGCTCTAACTTGTCTCTTGGTGGGAAAGAGCTTGAAATTGACTCGATAATTACAAGAGAAGACTACTTGGCTGGTCGACCGTTTGTCAAGGCTGGGAAGCCAGGCCAAGCCAAAGTCCATCACGAAAACATCAAGCCACAAGCCGTTGCGAAACCGGCCATGAGCATACAGGCTCAGATGAAGGCTCAAATGCTGAAAGAGAAGCAGGATGCAAAAAAGACACTGAACGTTGCTGTTCCAATAACCAAAGTCACCAATACGGCTTTCAAGACCCCGGTCGTGGGAAGTACAGTCACACCACAGGTCGTAGGACCAAAGCCCATGCCTCGACATAACCCTGAAGAACCAAACGCCCTGGTAATGAAGACACCAAAGAAAGTTCCCAAAGGCAAACAAATCGTCGACGTTGTCCTCGACCCTATCCTTAGCAAGCACCTACGTGACCATCAACGAGAGGGCGTCAAGTTCCTCTACGAATGCGTTATGGGTCTCCGTGAATTTGACGGCGAAGGCTGTATATTGGCTGACGAAATGGGGTTGGGCAAGACTTTACAGACCATAGCTTTATTGTGGACCTTGCTCAAACAAAATCCAATTCACGGAGAACCACCAGTTATCAGGAAAGCCTTGATTGTCTGTCCTGTCACCTTAATCAGCAATTGGCAAAAGGAATTTCGCAAGTGGCTGGGGAATGAGCGAATTGGCGTCTTTGTTGCAGATGGCAAGAAGACCAGACTTACAGATTTCACCATGGGCAAGAGCTACAATGTCATGATCATTGGGTATGAGAGACTGAGAACGGTGGCTGAGGATCTGAACAAGGGTTCTGGAATCGACATTGTCATTGCCGATGAAGGTCACAGACTCAAAACGGTCCAGAACAAAAGTGCGCAAGCTATACAGTCCCTGAACACTACTAAACGCATCATTCTCTCTGGCACACCCATTCAAAATGATCTCAGCGAATTTTTCTCCATGGTCAACTTCGTCAACGATGGTCTTCTTGGAACGTACAAGGCGTTTATGAAAAATTTCGAAACTCCAATTGTCCGAAGCAGACAGCCAAATGCAATCACGAAAGACATTGAGCTTGGTGAAGCGAGAAGTGAAGAGCTGGCAGAAACTACGTCGCCCTTCATACTCCGTCGAACTGCAGACATCCTCTCGAATTACCTGCCGCCGAAATCAGAATACGTGCTGTTTTGCAATCCGACGCCTGTGCAAGCGAACATCTATCGCCATGTTGTTGCTTCGCCAATGTTCCAAAGCGCCCTCGGAAACTCGGAATCGGCCTTGCAGCTGATTACAATACTCAAGAAGCTTTGCAACAGCCCATCACTGCTCAGTAAGAAGGCTGCGTCTGCCGACCAGACCTCTAATTCTACCTCTGTCACCAATCTGCTCGCAACTTTGCCTCCCGATTTGCTCAAAGTGTTCGGCAATGGCGCTAGTACCAAGATCCGGATATTAGACGAGCTCCTGCACAAGATTCGGTGTCACACGGACGAGAAAGTTGTGCTCGTCTCAAATTACACATCCACGCTTGACCTTCTCCAAACCCTTCTCACCTCAACCGGGCTGCCTTTCCTCCGCCTCGACGGCTCGACACCTGCTAAGCAACGCCAGGCTTTGGTGGACGAGTTCAACCGAGGTAGTACAAGGTCACACTTTGCGTTCCTGTTATCGGCTAAAGCAGGAGGACTGGGTATCAACCTGATCGGCGCTAGTCGGCTCATCTTGTTCGACGTAGACTGGAATCCTGCCACAGATGACCAAGCCATGGCAAGAATACACCGTGAAGGGCAAAAGAGACATTGCAAGATCTACCGCTTCCTGGTCAAAGGTTGTCTTGAAGAGAGAATCTGGCAGAGACAGGTTGTCAAGCGCGGCTTGGCAGACAGCATTTTGGAAGGTGGTGGCGGTGCTGGAGGTAGCGGCGGCGGTGGTAGCAGCAAAAACGGTGTTGCACAATTCAGCGTGGAAGAGCTCAGAGACCTATTCAGATTAGATGAGAGCGAGGGCTTGAGGACTCATGAACTTATCGGATGCTTATGTGGTGGTTCCGGAAATGCTGCTGACTCAACTGCTAGCAAACAAGAGGACGAAGACCAGCCATATTTCGTTGACGACTCTGTCGCATCAGAGAATGAGGAGGACGAGCTTTTAGACATGCCGGCGCTGATCAAAGCGTCCAGACTCTCAAATGCGGCCATTGAGGAGCAGGAAAGGAAGATCTCGTCTGGGACTCACCACTTGCAGGCGAACGTGAGAAAGAAACAAGAACAGAACATGCAATCTCTGATGCAGTATGCACACATCAACACTAGTCAATTCTCCAAGCTGGAGGAGGATTCGGAAGAATTGGAGCAGATGGAAGAGATCATTGACGATGACTGCTTGATAGGTGTGTTGAGACGCGAAGAAGGGGAGGCTGGCGTAGGTGGTGTTGCATACATCTTCAAGAAGACATCCAGGTCGAAGGCGGAGCAAGCAGGGGAGAAGGGCAGAGTGGAGATCAAGGAGGAGGGCACCAGGTCGAGCTTTTTCAAATGAAGGCGAAAGTATAGGGCGAGAGACTGCATTGATGAGGTTCAGAGTGCACGCTTAGAACAGGATATTATCTGTTATGAGACCGATGTATTGAGCATGGAAATAGGGCTCTCACACCATCTAACATTGATCTACGCTTCATGGCTCAGCCCGTCATTCAGAAGATACACCAAAAGCCCGCAGCGGCTGGGCGTGCGATATGGCACAGCGTATGGTGACACAATCAGGGGATTTTCAAGCACCGAAGTAGACGGGCCGTCGTTCGCCTGCACATGTCCACTAAAGGGATCACAGTACACAATCAAGGTGTTTTCAAGCATTGAAATAGACACCCATTCGCGGTAAATTGAAAATTGCAGGTTATGTTCGGATCTGTAAGTCGCTCTGTAGTCATTAATCCTGCAAGAGTGTTACCCTTGGCTTCTATGAATACACTAATCTATTCCAAATTGGATCGGATACCAAACCAAATACAAAGGAGATTCATCCATCCATCAATCTATCGTATTCATGTCATAGAAATGGAAAAAAAGAAAGTGCTGGTACCGAAAGAGGCAAAACCCACTGCCTGGCTGGTCTCTTCTCAAACATAGTTTATCAATACCTCAACCGCCCTACAAGGCCAAAGACCCACGCCGCTTCCGCTTCACCCTTCATCTGTAGCATATATGTCGTTGTCCGACCACCGATCACGCCACCCTCTTTCGCAATTACTTCATCCTCGTTCCAGACCGAGACCGCGATGCCTGTTCGGGCTACGCGCTCGAAGCATGACTCACCGAGCACGGCGTCCAGGAGGGTCGTGCCGCTAGCTTTGTCTGACGCAGGTATAAGATTCTTGGATTTGCTCGACGTGATGATTATGCGTCTTTCATGCGCGTGGCCATGGATGCGATGTGGCGTGTGTGTTGAGGAGGCTAGCCGTGGTCCGTCCCGCGTACCTGTCGAGTTTGGAGGAGTGTCTGGATTGGCATTTGGCTGACCAGACAGCATCGCCGACGGAGTTCGTGAAGCTGTTGGGGTGCCAAGAGGTGATGGCTCGTTCGGACCAACTTTTGGGGACGTCGAAGTCCCGTTGTCTGGTGGTGGATTGGATATCAATGACCAAGGAGCAGGCAAAACTGTCAGCCTTGCTGCGCCCAGATCACGCCATCTGCTTGCCGATTCGCGGCTGTAGACTCTGATCTTCATGTTATTGACGACTCCTGCTCCACCACCGGCAGCTGTTCCGTCAGGCATCGCGATACCCTCCTTCACAGTCTGCAATCCCATTTGACTCGGCGCTGGGCTCGCTGATCCGGAACCTGTCCCAGTCGTCCCACTGCTACTTGAATACAGGCTCGCGCTCCCACTTGCGCCACCACCCGGCTTTTTCTGTACCGAGCTTCGGTTGAGATTGAACATACCGCCTTCGCCACTGAATCTTTTGAGGGCGGAGAATGCGCTGCTGATGCTCCCAATGCTTGATTCTGAAGCGCCACCCACGGACATTGGCGCAGAACTCGCACGATAACTTGATTTCTTCCCCTGGCTGCTAAAGCCAAACCATGATCCAGATTTCGATCTTGAGCGGTGACTGCTATGCCTGGCCGATCCCCCGCCAGTATTAAACGTAACAGGCGGCTGATACGAGGGCCGTGCATTCTGTAATGCAATATATGTTGGGTTGTTGATCCGTGCGTGGTTGATCATGGCGTAGAGAGCTTCACACTCCTCGGCGTTGCGGCTGCGAAACATAACATTGTTGCTCTTTCTGATCTTGGACTTTTCGGTTGGTGGGGAGCGGATCGAGATATCAAGTGCGGTGCCACGGCGAAGTGGAACCAATGGAGTCAATTCGAACGCAACAAGGGGCCGCGTGTCGGTGGCGACTGATGAAGAGGCCCCAGTGGGAATCGACGCGCTATCACTACCCGGTTGAGACCTATCAGCGGCATCAGGCCGGCTACCGGAGTGCGCCTCTGACATTTCGTAAGCTTCGATGAGGCCGGGCGAAATGACGATCGAGCATTCGTCTGGATGAAGAGACTCCCATACGCCTTGATCAGACCAAGAACAAACCATCGCTATTGTCTTCGACGATCTTTCGCTTGGTAGCGCAGAAGATGAGGGAACAGAGCGGTAAGGGCCTTGGGATGCGGAATCGGAGGGTGCGAGGGTTGCAGCAGCACGGCGAGGGAATGAAGAAGGCGGCACAGACTTGAATGGTCGTCGCATAGTTGCAGCAGTGACAGGAAGCAATGGAGTTGGAGCATCACCGTGTTCAGATATCGGATCTTCTGAAGTATCGGAGGACGATGATGAGAAAGAGTCATCGGATTCAGAGTCAGACGAAGAATCTGACGTGATTGAAGGTGCATATTCATGCTTTAGTGGTGATGAAGATAGTCTGCTTCTCACTTTACTTTCAACAGGAACGGACTGGTTTTCATGGCTCAGAGCAAGATCGTTCGACGTCTTACTAGACGACAAGCTAGGTTGGCCATGAGGTGGTGGTATCGGTTTCCAAGAGTCTTTGATTGGGGAATCGGGTTGGGACAAGCTTCCTAATCTGTTGGTATGGGGCGGCGGAGGCGGCACGTCTTCAGTGAATGGGGCCTCACGATTCCTTCGATCAGAACGGATCCGAGCCTCTGGCGAACCTTGCGGGTTATGCAACGGCGACCTGTCCTTTCGTTCTGCACTTGGAAGAGCTGTCCGCAGAACCCGCTTTGACTCGTTCTGGAGCGTGTTTGGCGCTGTTTCACCTTGAACAGCAGGTCGAATACGAGAGATCGTAGGAAGCTCCCTGGATGGCGTGGACGATAGGCCTCGCTTGTAGGCCGGCCTCTCGGATCTAGTCTCGGCTCGTCCCTCTCTTTCCACTGATAGAGGTGCTGGGGGTCGCTCTGGAGACGCTGACCGCTTAATTCCAGAGGAGCTCATCCATTCACGGGAAGCTTTGTCTGTTCGGCTAATCTTACTCTGCCCCATTCCCGGTCTGGCATCGCCTCCAGCCCTTGAGGAGTTAGTCGAATGCGGGCTGCTTGGAGAATGCTCTTTTTGCCTCCCATCGCGCTTTCCAGCCGTTGCCCTTCGAAGACCAGCGGAGGTCTCTTTAACAGGATTGTGCGGCAATCGACCGATGTCTCGAAGATTCCGTGATTGAGGAGAAGCGAGTTCCCCACCGAGTGAAAGCTTTGTACGAACGGGTTGTGGTTTGTTCTGCGGGACTTGTGATACGGAAGATTGAGATACTGAGCCTTGGGATGACGAAGCTTTCGATGATGAAACTTGGGACGGTGAAGAGTGGGTTGACCAAGCTTGCCCAGGCCGAGCAATCGTTGATCCACGGAAGTCCAAGGTGCTTTGTGATGGACTTGATGCTGTCCACGTTCTCGGGCCACTGTTTCCACACAGCACGGAAGGCTCCCCAATTGGGACATCGATGTCTCTTAAATCGATATTCTTGCTGGTAGTAGCAACAGTAGATAGAACAAGAGCTGCAGAATACACCGGTGGAGCAGCAGCAAGAGCATGTGCTCGACTGATGAAATCCGGACATGGGTTCACTTTTGGCGGCAAAGGATCCGATCCCAGCATCTGCACCCATTCCAATACTGCCTCATCATTGTCGGCTTTGAGACAAAGCAGTTCATGCCATGGATGTCGACTCCCTGGAGATTCTCGTATCATGACAACAAGATCATGAGCCGTGTCTCCAATGCGAGCTGACAGAAGTGCAGTCTCGATAGGCGGCAAGAGAAGCCATCTCCCAGTGTCTTCGACTTCGCAAAGAAGCAAGTCTCCACCGTCTGCAAGACCGGGTGGGTTGTCTCGTAGTAACAGCTCCACCCTGCAGTCGATCCTTTGTCCGGTGGAGTGATGAAGCGTAAGGTTGAAGCAATCTCTTGCCCTAACCTTCTTGCTGCCATCAATCTTCACACCACTCAAGGCAGCCAGCGTCCTCAGGTCGCGAGCCTTGGTTGGATCTATGTTGGAGGCAGCTTCATCCTCGAGCCGACTTTGCTCCTCATTCGAGCGCCGCCTCGCCATCGTAACTAAATCTGCATAATCTTCTGCGACTTGTGATGCTCGAGACGAAGGGTTGATAGTCTTTAGTTGGTTCAGAAGCTTGCTTAGGTTCTTGACCCTCACTAGCGGTCGTTTGAGTAGATATGCAACATCGACCTTCTGGCCCTCCTCGTTGACTATGTCTCCGTGGTCGTCCCTTGCCATGCCAAGGTCGGACTGATTGTTTGTTTGGCCATCTGCTGGGGCTAGATTCACGACCACGTCTTGGAAGCCAAGTCTCCAAGCCTGCAGATAGTCTGTGTACACCCTGTGCGCACCTTGTGCCCAAGAGGGTATTGCAAGAGCATCCCTGGTCGGAGCACGAGTGTGTAAGGACTTGAGCCGCTCGAGAGCCACGCCCATCTCGATGATTGGCTTTGCAAAGTTCAGGTCATCATTTGCCGTCCTCGAGGTTGTGAAAAGACCTGCCGCAGCCATAGAGTTTGATTTCGAGAGAACAGATTGGAGTAGTACAGGAATGACTCCATCCACCAGTGTCCGAAGCTCTCTTAGATACTTCAATTCGTCCGCGGCAAATTCCTTTATCAAATCGCTCATGGACCGGTCACCAACTCGGTTGCGTGTGCTCCTCACGCTCTTTGCAGATTTGATACTCTTCGCAGCTCTTGGTAAAGAAAGCACCGACATGAGGTCTTCGTGGGTGGTCAACCGTCGTTTCAACCCACCTTTGATATCTAGTGGCAACTCAATATCCGCAGCAGCTTCTGGTCTCGTCTGAAGTGTTTCCACAGAGGCTATCGTTGAAAGCTGGTGAGGACCTGTCGGAGGGCATTGCTTCTGGGTCCGGAGAAAAGTTTCTTGGGTTGATTGGTATATCTCATGAGGTGGTGGGACAGGTGGAGCTGTTTCTGTTGACGGATTGTAGGGGCTTGAGCTTAGGTTTGGCCGTTCCCTCTGAGAGGAATCTTTCCTGTCTCTTGAATGTTTTGCGCCTCTACGCTTTAATGCGACTGGTGACATCTCCGAACTGTTTTGGTCTTCTTGGTGCACTTCAGGAGAAGCTCTTCTGGGTTCTACAGTGTCGTTATCCATATGAGAGGGTATATCATTTCCGACGTCATCCGAGGCCTCCCTCCGTCTTCTTCTCCTTCGATTACTTCCAGTTTGCCGTATTTCCATGCTGTCGTCTTTACCGACACAAGCCCAGATCTTGTTCGGGTCCTTCAAAGTCATGGATTCGGCAGTCGCTTTCTTTCTCCGGGATTTTGTGTTCAGCGGCGCAGGCACCAGAACGGACTGATTCTCCTCACCCTGGAATGGATCTGGCTGCTCTTCTAACCAAGCTTCTATGCTTGGCAACCTAGGTGACGGAACGGAGACAGGCTCCGGCTTGGTGAATAGTCCTCTTGCCTGAGTGAAAATACTACCCCGTTTGGATCGCAGGCTACTAGCTGAAGCGTCACCGAGCCCAATTTGAGAGGATTGAGGCGATCTACTCAGTGCGTCGGCATATTGACTTCGTCTCCGGTGCCGGCCATCGTCCTTTTCGGGCCGCCGTATATCGTCATACTCCTTTTCCTCCCACTGCTCCGGCGAAGTTGTGCCATCCAACCTCCTATCCAGCTCGTAATCGATATTGCTGTGCGTATCGTGCCCGTTTACCGCTGAGAGATTCTCTGAAACCGCATTTTGGACGTTCCTGTGGTCGCAGTCCTCCTCTTGCTGCTCCTTCAATTTGTTAGACTGTCGTAACTCTCTCCTCCGTATTCGACGAGCTTGCCTCTCATTGTAAGCTGGCGACTGCTCTGTCGATATGGTAATAGGACGCTCAGCCTGGCTCACGTCCTTTTTTGCAGTTGATGGTCCAGACTTTGCATCTCTCGGCGATCTTGATTTCTTCCAGTGCTCATCACTGACCACTCTCTTTCGCGGGGTGCTGCTGCTCCGCGCCGCCCGTACCAATTCGCATTGTGCAGGATCGACCCATCTGGAGCTCTTTCGCCTGGGTGTTGACTCGGCAGTTTTTGTATCTTCTTTTCCGCGAGAAGCTCGCCGCGTCTTCTGCTGCTCTGGCTCACTCCTGTCATCTTCCGCGCTCAAAAGCGATATGTTGCTGATGCTGGGATTTGGTGAGGTAACGGCTGCGTTCTGTTCCTGCCATTGCCGTATGCGGTCGCGCACAGAACTTGCGTCATATAGGTCGAGTGGCTTGCTTTCAGAGGCTTTAGATGTGGGCGGAGCACTGCGGCGGTTGTTTGATGCGCGACGTGGAGTCGTAGGAGCGGAGGGCATTGGAGAACATGTGGTTCAGGAAGCTAGCTACGCCGAAACATCGCCATCAGCGGTTGGTTGTTGGTGCCGAAATCCTCGGTGTGTTTCAAGCTTTGGCAATGTTGATGATATCAATGGATGGTTGTTTTGCCCGTTAGCTGCATGTTGTGTGAGTAGAATACATCTAAGGTAGGAAGGCGGGTGCGACGGTCGAGGACGTTGGTATAGCGTTTCTGATGAGCGGTAAACGAACGACGAAGCCGTAGCAGTAGGAAGTGCCTAACGTCGGGCTGCACGACATACAAGCTGGTGCGGCTGATAACGCGCGATCGATTGGCAGAGCCGAACCGTGGATCTGCTGCCCTGGGCAACAGAAATCTTGACTCGTTTTAGCGCAGCCTTATGGCCCGGAGTTAGTGGAATTTGAGATTTTGGTTCCCAACTTTCCAGGGCCACCAAACTTATTTGATGCTGTGTACACTTGAAGCAACTGCGCAAATAAGATCTGGGGGGCGAGGGTTGTTTCTCACGGCTTTTAGAGGCCTGCACGCGAAAGGAGTCATTGTCGCACGGACGTGTGGGAATGTTTACAATAAGCAGGACCCATCCCTTGCCTGGTATTACTCTACTACCAAGCACGAGAAATTAAGAATGGACATTAAGTTCTCTCTGCCTAAGTAATTAGACTGTTGGTGAGCCGCTGTTCAGCCCTCGAAAATAGTATTGACCAAGAGGGCCTTTGTGATATCGCTCGCTCGCGCGGCTAGAAGCACATAGACCCCACTGCCATCTAAGCAAACTCCATCGCTGTATATGAAATGCAAATGCAAAAGGTGTATGAATAATGTTCGGGGTCTAACTCAGTGCTGCAAATGAGAGACTAGTAAATACGACGCCAAGACGGTGAGTCCAACATGGCTTTGGTCGGGGAACGATGTCGCGTCACGGTGGCCACCTTGGGGGTCTTGTCCTGGTCTGAAATTTTATGCACTCTTTTTGGCATGCCCATTCGCCATTGGTTTCTTCACAGCCCCATTGCCTTGGGCTAACTTTTCGAGCCTAGCTAGTGCCTTGAATGCACGGGCAGTGATTGTAACGCTCTGGTACAGTAGCACTAACAAAAGGTCAGTACGATCTCCAATTAATGCGGTACCCCATGCTTACAGCCAGGTATGACAATCCAGATGAAGTTCATGAAGAAGAAGTAAAACCAGAAGTAGTACGCTTCAGGCCGGCAGTATGACAGATTCTTGTAATAGTGGTCGAACATGCACGTAGCATAGTAGAGAACGTCGCCGTATATTTGACCCAGAGAGACCGCAGCTTGGAGGGGGAAGCGCATAGGATGTTGAGCTGTGATGAGGTATGCGACTAGGTAGGACAAAGGACCCCAGCAGACCTAAATATGCGTGATGTCAGCTAGGCTCAGGAAGGATGTTCAAAGGTATGGTTTTGTGTGTTGGGAAGGACCAACCGCAGTGACAGTCTCCATACACAGGACGAATGGGTCTGAGGTGAGGTATCTCGAGTCTGAGTTGGCGTATTCCTTCCACATCTGCCCGAAGATGTCTGTCGCGGGTGCCATGCGGGTATGATTAAAGGCGAAGTAGCCTTCGAAGAAGAGGTGGATAGTGCCGGCTGTTGGCAAGCGTTAGCTTGAACACTGTATGTTTGAGAAAGAAGTGGCCTACTCGACATGAACCACAGTATGGTGAGCTTGTCTCCTGTCCGCAACCCCGGTGAGACTCTTGATGCAATGGTCCATGTTGTGCCGCATATGACAGCAAGTCCAGTAAGGGCTACGCCAAACAAGGTCATGGTGTCCTTGTCATTGGCGAGATATCCGGCTATCTCAACGCCGATAGGATAGTAAGGGTGTGAAGTTTCTGAAGGCATGGAGCTTGCTATCGCATTGCCGAACATGATGAGGACGGAAATTGGTAAGAGGTGTTATGAGGGTATTAAGGAACGATGACACGTATGTAAGTGGGAGGAAATGCACGCGTATGCCTTTTCGGCAATCCAGGAAAAGGCTTCCACAAAAAAAGGTGAACAAGCTTTCCTCGCTTCCCCTTTGGTTCATCCGATCCGACCTAAAGTGGTCCGATATTGGGTGCAGGAACCCGTCATGCCGTCACCTTGGCATTCGCAGATTGACTCTAGCATACGTACTCACGCATCCCCTGCTTGACGCCCGCTTTCAGAGGCGACATTTCATAACCTCAATACGTGATTTTAAGACGAGACCCAAGATGGTTAGAAGTTCTTTTCTGGTGACGCATATCTATTATGCTTTGAGGCCGAATAAGCGCTTTCCCTTGCTCACACCTGCACGTACTTGGAATGAGTCCTCAGTATGACAGTAAGCATCCAGAATCTCGTCGGACTGACGATCCCATTCAATGCAAACCTTGGAAATCTACATGACCCAAGTCCCCTTTTTGAATACTTCAGGGGAAGGATTGAAGATGCATTGGGGGACAACTTTGTCCAGTTTAACGCCAAGGACCTCGCTTCGAGGCTTTTCGATCTCGGCGTCATCTTGTCGTCATCTACTCGTGCTTGTTACCTTGCTTTCTGCTAGTCTGTCAAAAGTTGCGAGATCTGCCTTATTGGCATGACGATGCAAGATATCAGCTGTTGCCGGGCGATCGGTTTGGCTCGAAACAAGCATGCCAGGGACGTGAGATCTCTTGCATTCTCGTCAGAACCCAGGACCAGCCTTACGCACTTACCAATACAACATCTATACAATTTGCAAAAATCTAATGTGAGCATCCCATTCCCTGTGTGCAACATGCCTCTCATCACACGCATCTTTTGAGCGCCTTCTCGTGAACCTGGAACAATGACTAGTCTTCTCGACGTCTCACATGCTCGTCACTCCACATATGAGCTCTTTGGGACTGATATACAAGTTTTCAGACTGCGGATCAACTCACTGTAAATCGGTTCGAAGCTGAAGTCTCGATCCACTGCGACCTTCCGACCTGGTTGTCAACCAGATTTACCCTTCATCAGTCTGTATGTGTTTCATAAGGGGCCTTCGAAATTGCCCCATAGAAATCCTCTTGCCCCCCTTGAGGCAAGAACCCACATTAAATCTACACCTATCCCCTATGTGTAAGCATTTGCATGCCAGCTGGTACGTATATGCAATCGCCCCGAACGGGTGGGGCGCGTCCCGTGGGGGACTCTTTTCCCTCCAAATTTTCAGCCAAGTTCAGGTACGAGCTACGTCGTGAAGCCTATCAGCATCATCGCCCACGCCTCATGGAAATCTAGCCCGGCCCTCATAGAGCTCTTTTGTTTGGCTGGTACGCACGTCATATGGATGCGCGAAATCCCATTCCCTACAAAGATCTAGAAGCCAAGGACCACTTTTGCCTTGCTATATAAGGCCTTCCGTCCGCAACCTGTGAGGATCTCCAGGACCTTCATTGTGTCTTTATACGCATAATATTGCTTTGGAAAAGAGCGATCACTTGTGTAGTTGATACCTTCCTTACGATTGGCTAGCTGCCTGCGTCGACTTGTAGCATGGTCTGTGCAGACGGTCTCGACCCCACGAAGATGTCGACCAAACCAATTTTTGTGGCCACGCACCCACGTTCGTGCTCGACTGCTTTTGAAAGAGTGAGTGAGCCATCAAACCTGCCCTTGCTGTCGATTCTGACCTCGCTGCAGGTTTTCATGACCCGCAATGAAACACTTCACTGTGTCCATGAACCATTCGGTGACGCCTTCTACTACGGCCCAGAACGCCTAAGTTCTCGATTTGCAGAAGATGAAGCTTCGAGAGTTAAGAGTGGTTTCAACAATTCAACATATCAGACAGTTTTCGACGACATTGACAACCTGGGATCCGAGGTCCGGCTCCTTCCCCCAATTTTTGCGGCCGACATTGTCTCTTCGTGCATGCTCGATATTTCTTGTTTTTCCCTTTTTTTCCCCCGAGCAAGTGATGACGTGCCACTGCGCTTCGTCCCCCGCATGAACCCCTAAAAATTTCGACCGGCTCTAGGAACAATCTATTCTGTATTCTACTCGTTTGACAAGCTGTACCCCCATTTCGGCATTTTCGAATTCTCGTCTTAGTCAAGTTCAACCAGCTGTTGCACACTGCATTGCATCGTTCTTGGTTTGCATACGCTCCGGAGGTGATGGACTACTTACCCTCCACTAGGGTAGGCGAGTCTTGATCAAGGACATGATATACTATCTCGTCCCTCCCGATGGCAAGCCGGCAAGCATCGCACCCTCTCTGCAACGTATCAAGCGCGGAGTGGGAACGAACGGAACAATTTCGAACGGTACGAACAATGCAAATGGCGTCAACGGCATCAACGGCATCAACGGCGGACATTCAGCCCATGAGAATGGAGCAACACCGTATGACACCGAACTCGAGCCCGACAACCCAACCATAATCCCTGCTGAAATGCTCGCCAAATTTCACTTCACGTTCCTGATCCGCGACCCGCACTCCAGCATCCCATCCTACTACCGCTGCACCATCCCGCCCCTCGACAAGCTCACGGGCTTCTATAACTTCGACCCACTCGAGGCTGGGTACGACGAGATTCGTCGAGTGTTCGATTATCTGCGAAAGACGGGCCAGGTCGGACCGCGTCATGCAGACGACACAGGCAACGGCACCCACGGAAACGACACAAACGGCGCAACCAATGGCTACGACTCTACCAATGCCAACAAAGGAGGAGTGGAGATTTGTGTAATCGATGCAGATGACCTCCTTGACGACCCTGAAGGCATCCTCAAAAGATTTTGCAATAGCGTTAACCTCAAATTCGAGCCTGAGATGTTGAACTGGGACAACCAACAAGACCTGACACGTGCCAAGAAGGCGTTCGAGAAATGGCCAGGTTTCCACGAAGACGTGATCAATTCGAAGGACCTGAAGCCGAGGAGTCACGTAAGTCGTTGACGTTCAGACTGACTGGGTGTTGCTGACTGGCTTACCTGACAGAAGAAGGAAGCAAAGAGCGAGGCTGAATGGGACACCGAATGGAAGGACAAGTACGGTGAGGAGGCTGTGAAGGTTATTCGTGAGACAGTGGATAAGAATATGGAAGATTATCTTTACATGAAGCAGTTTGCAATGAAGGTTTGAGTCTGACATACATTGTCGCGGCCCCGACTAGGCATGGGAATGACTTAGACGATCATTTTATCAGAGCAAGGAAACTGGCAATCACCGACGTTACGATTGTACGAGCAAGAGGTAAAGACAACAGTGACTTGAGAGGACGAGCATGGCAGATCAAACTCGTTGAACACGGATACAGCCCGTATGGAAGTCTCTCAGCGCGCAATGGGATATGATTATTCTTGCAGACGCCTACAAAGACAGTGCGTAGAAAGGATTGTAGACTGAGCAAGGCGCAGTGCTTTCTCGCGGAGACCGCCTCAATTATATCCGACCGGCAGCCCGTTGAGATGAGCCTTTCTCATTAAGTCTTCGATCGTCTTGTTCTGCCTTCCACGGTACCTTACCAATTGTCAATTATAACTAGCAATTCGGCCGTCTATTCGGCTGTACTGGTCGAATTCGGGCTACAGTAGCACATGTACAGAATGAATATATCCAAAATGGCTGCTGTTGAAGCGTATGCTGTACCTCTCTGCCCCTAAGGCTGTTGAAGCCTCACGGACTACATAGCAAACCAGACGTCGTGCAGCTGAATAAGCCCTTGAGCCCACTAAGCTTTCAAGTACTTCGGTCGCTTCAATAATGTCATCACAGAGAGAGAGAGAGAGAGAGAGATTCTCTCCGGTGTCAGCATCTTCTCTCGCGCCTTTACGCAGGTTAGCACTGCGCTCTACCTTAAGGTATTTGCGGCCGTCAAATACCTCGATCGCCAGCTCTTCTGATGCAGGGTTTCGGGAGTTGTCGAAGCCCGGGGGTTCTAGATTTCGTTCGTCGAGGGGCTCGGTGCCCATGGCAATGCTCATGGTACTGCTGTCGTTGTCGACTTCCATTCCGCTATACAAATCCTCCGATTCTGCCATCCTACGAGATCCATACTGTTCCAGGCATTAGAGCGCGCCACACAGGCTGTCATGCTAGGCATAACCCGATGAACCTGTACGTCCTGTACGCCCAAGCCCACAAAACTGGTCAGCACCTTAGCAGACGACCAGCCACAAGCACCCAAATCCACCGCTCAGTACTATCTCAGATGGCCAGCCTCAAGCTCCCGGGCCAAGCGCAACAGCAGCAACAAAGAAGTACAAGTATGTGCTTACCTTCAGCGCCGATAGCACACTAGAGCGACGTCGCAAAGTACGTTGCCCTCCGATCTAAGGGAACGATTGCAATCCTTCTAGCAACAAGATACGAATATAGCGATGCCTACACCTCTGCAGTAAGTGGCTCTTCGTACTCCGTAAGATGAAGAAGTCAATGCTGATTGCCCACAGCCGTCGGATTTGTTCCAAGGAACTCTGGCTCAGTATACAGGCGCTGGCCAAGCCACCCATGTCGTGTGGTACAACAGCAGCTGGGATAGAAGTTGGTATGCGCCAGGAAGCACCTGTACCGGACCACCAGGAGCTAATGATATGTTCATTCCTACGATCCCCACTGCTAGCCCAGCAATAGCTGACATGACGAATCTTTACAGTCCTCTACGACGAGACGATTGACTACAATGACACATTCATCTTCTCCGGCGGCATCAACTCGGTCAACCTACCCATGGCAATCGTGAAGGGAAAATGTACAGAGATATACCCACATATGCGTCTACGTGTGAAAACCGTCTTCGAAGTGGTCAGAGCAACAGATCTCCAAACAGCATATGCCGACAAACATCCTGCGTATGACCTCGTTCGTGACCCAACGGAACGGGAATTTCTGAGGGCTACTTCCCCGAGCGAGTTGCCACACCTACCACCGCCAATAGAATAATCGCATATGACCAGCTTCATATGAATGCCTGGCTCGACTGGATCGATGGCATTACCCCAGCAAACGCTTCCATCACCTCTAAAGGATCGAAAATCACTGGAACGCCAGCAATTTTTGGCGGCGACTTCCAGTATATCTCCGTTGCACAGAAGACCACCGAATATAATAACGATTCCTCTACCAGTGCCGGCATTCTACAGGCAATGAACTTTATGGACTCCTCTCTAGAACAGATTATCGCCAAGCTCAAGGCCAAGGGCTATTACCAGGACGCCTTGATTCCTTGCAAGCAAGCACAGACAGGCGCCTATTGATCCGTTGTTGTGGAGCGAGGTTGATCTAGATGCATTACAGAACGCAACTAACGTCCCTGTCGCTTTCCTTACAAATAAGCAAACCCTTGCAGACTAAATCATTTTGGACATCACTAATTGGTAACAGCCTGATGATATTGGCCTCTTCTTCTTGAACCATTCCTCAGACATGGCAGCCGCTGTCGCAAACTTGAACGCCAAGAAAGCAGTCCTCTAGATCAACGAGACCATTTCTGGCGCCGCACTGATCGCCCAAGGCTTTGGTGACTCTATCAAAGAGCTCACCCTGCTCCGATCTTGGGGTGACGCTGCCCTGAGCCGCGTGAGCCCCGGGTGAGCCTTGGGTGAGGCTCACCCTAGGCTTACCTTGGTCAACTGGGGACGGGATGAGCCAATCTTATCCCCTACCCGGCCGGAAAGGGTTTCACCAGAATGCGACTTGATAGTCGTTGAGGATACGACGGGGCAAGTTTTCACCGGAATGCGAATTGATAGCCGTTGAGGATACGACGGGGCAAGGCAGAGGGAAAAATGATGCAGAAACTGTTCCAAGCACAGCGTCGATACGTCATCGCACCTCAAGTGGCTGTAAGGGTGGCTGTAGCATCAAAGCCTAGGGCCTACACAACCCCATGCTGGTATCAGGTGCATTGGAACTGGTGTTGAAGTGCAGGTTGGGTTGCAGTAAGAGTATATCAAATGTTGCTAGACCCTAATTGTATTCACTGACACTGGTGTTACTCTGAAGTGACTCTGCGGCGACAATGGGATCGGTCTGCGTATTTGCATCACATTCGAAAGCTATCGAGAGCGTCGTCGATCTTGCTTGTGCCACCGATATTGTGGCCGGCCTGTGCATTTACGAGTCTTCCTTGCGCGCAGGACCTGGGTGGCGAGAATCCCTATAACAACACCAAGGATGTTTAAAAGCTTCTGATTGTGGGCGACTCGGCCGTCAGGCTGCTTGGTCACCCTTGGAGCGCGCTCAGCGTGGTGAAAAGCTGCCGAAAGACTGCCCAACGGCCTCGGTGCTGCTCGAAGCCAAAGCAGCAGCTCTGCATCCAGGATGGTACCAGAGCTTACTATCTAAACTATCTACAAAGAGGGAGGGTGAGGCGGGGAAAAGAAGCGCAGGCAATCGGATTGGCTAGCCAATCAGATGGACAGAAAAGTGATGGACAGACAGGCCGAAACAAGGTCGATGAGCGCTGGTACCCAAGTAGACCGTGCAGCGTCCTAAATAGTGGTCTCTAGGACACCCCGGCGATGACTGAAACCCATATGTGACGACGCCGAAACCGTAGGTAAAGCTGGGACAGCCGTGCGACGACGTTCTGACGCGCTAGGTCCTCGCAAAAACCTTCATTTGCATGCCAGTCAAAGTCATCGAGAGAATGGAGGCTATGAATCCTCTTGCCAGGCGAAAGAGGTTCGTGTGTCGCCTTCCTCTTACTAGAGGATATGTTCTGCGGAATGGGACTTGACTTCAACTTATCGGCCCCCAAGTCTTCTGTAATCTTCCGAATTTTGAGGTGTTAGAGATGTTTGACCGCAGGGTCTATCGTGTTGCGTTGGTTTTCTGTGATAAGATATGAAGTCCATTCCTTCCTTCCGCTACCGTTGAGGTAGCACCACCAAAATTGTAGATCCCACGATAGGGTGACAAATAGAGGTGGATAACTCACACATATCCGAGTTTGATTCTAGCTGGCCATTGGCTGCCTCGGTATGAGGCGTGGGGGGTGGTAGATCATGGTGGCAACTGATCTCCAAAGCCCCTACCCACACATAAAGCTTGAAGCAAGGATATAACACGGTATGTGAACCTCCTGATGGATCTTTTCTTTCATCAAGCATCAAGTATAGAACAGGACTATCTCAATCCCAGCCCCAAACTTCCCATCCAAAGCCTTCATCCGTATCGGATTTTACCCTGCTTCACCACGACCTAGACGAATATGGGTCCCTGCGGAAGCTGCTGCTCCTGCTCAGGCAGCTGCAAGGGTTGCGGCTGCTCCGCCTGTGGGGTAAGCTATCCTTGTTGATCCTTCCCGAGCAACCATAACCTGACCGATCTCTCCCGGTAGCATTAACCCACTTCCCGCAATGTCACCTTTCCTCCTCCCTCTCCACTGCCATAGCTTTAGCAGTCTTTTGCCAACCAATCACGTCCAATACCGTTCTCGCGTCTACGACTGAAAAACAGTGAGGATTCATCATGGACGGCTGATCAAGTACACGAACCAGAGAAGGAGGGAAAGATGACAGCGCATAACCGGAAAAGGAGACATGTCTTGATGGAATTGCTTTGTAATTTCCGGCGTTATTGTGGATGAACTGACAACATTAACTCCAATTTCAAGTCACTACATTCATTTGGGCATTTATCACTTTTGTACTTGACTTACATCAAGCCTTGCGAAAGAAAAACAAAAGCTTTTAGTCTCTTTACCAGTGTGCAACCAGACCCCTCTATTCCGAGCATGATCTGATGAACCATACGCCGTGATCCCAATGCCCTAGATATCTATCAACCAGCTTTGCAGAGTCCGGCTTCATACGCCTCGATCGTAGTGTTGTTTGCTCAGACATCGATACCAGTTGTCACTTTCAAGCTCCAAGTCAAATCTCCGACGTCCACCACCCCCTGCCTTTTCAATTCAACCACTCTTCAATCCACCACAAGACTCTTTTGTGCGTCTTCTCTATCTTTAACTCCGCAGCCCCCGTTGCTCAACAGCCCTACCATCCCCTTTCCACACTTCCAACTTCCCCACCCTGCTCCCACTATAATTCCCAATGCCATCAACACCGTCACGGCGGGGTCAGCATAGAACCTCCCTTGAATATGGTTAGGTACCTGCCATATAATCAATGACGACATTATGACCGCAATATTGTTTGCTACATCGCCAAGGATATGCAAGAGAAGGGAGAATGAGAGAAGCGAATGGGGTCGCCTGTTCGACATAGGGGTGGGGTAGGACAGCGGCGACGTAGGCGTTACGGTGACGGTGGGTAAGGTGGATTTATTCGGTGATGTAGAGAAGGTCCTGGAGGGTAAAGGTTGCGCTGAGAGTGTTTGAGGCGGGGCGTGGTTGTGCCCAGGATGAAGAATGTCGTGAGCGCCATGGCCGAGAATCAGGGCGGAGGTGATGTTGAGCAAGAGGCCGATGGAGGCAACGATAAGGATCATCTGGGGATTTTTGACCGCTGGATGGGTTTTCATGAGTCGATATTGCTAACTGATGATGACAATTGACAGATATGGATTGGGAGACTTACGTTCCACATGGATGAATCTTCCAATGCCTTGTAAGAAAATACTGAAACCGAGACCAAGGAGAAATACGCTGTTGAAGAAGGCAGCAATCGAGCTGAGAGCGTCTGTTTTCGGTTGATCTTCTTCTGGGGATAACGGGAAATTTGATGAAGGTTGCTTTGAATACTACGTTATCCCGTCGTCAGTCACAGGCCCCAACGTGCAGTTTGAGATCCTTTATACTCTTCGTCCTAGACAGACAGCCAAGAGAAGGAAAATGATGGGAACTCACCCTTAAAACCCACCATCCCACTACAAACCCAAGCACATCGCCAATGTAGTGAAAAGCATCCGCAGTGAGCGCCAGACTGTGCGTGCAGAACCCAACAGCCAATTCGATTACGAAGAAGGAGGTCGAGATGGCGATGATAATAAGGAGGCGGGTTTGAAGAGAGAGATTGAATGAGCGTTGCATGGTAACAGGTTTGACGTAAAGACAAGAGAAGGTTTGCTTGTCGAGATTGCTGTTGTTGTGAGATGTAGGCATCATTTGTACATAGCTGTGGGGCGACTGAGGTTGTTTACCATTGGATCGCGTTGAAGCTTGCGTGATGGAGGGAGATGCGAGCGGGCAAAGGGAGGCGCGAGCGGGCAAAGGGAAGCGGACTGTGCAAAGTGAAGCGGACTGTGCAAAGAGAGGCGAAGCGGCCAAAGGGAGACGCCAGCGGGCAAGGAGGGCTAACGATCAGAGACAGAAGGAAGTTATGAAAGGAGGGGATCGTTGAAGATTGAGGAGAAAGGCGCATCATCAGCAGGTACTCAATCAATGAAGGAAAGGTGCCGAGTGATTGCCCTTCGTGTAACACGAAACACCCTGATCTTAGGCGGTTGTGACCTCCCCTTGGAGTCCCGATCAGTGATTATCGGCACTGGAGTTAAAGGCAGTCTGTCCTGCAGCGTCGGTAGGAACTCCAGGCGCGGAATGACAGGTCTGGTTTGACTGTCCATCACCTTCTTGAGTACTTGGACGGCCTCCCGCAAAAGAGGAGTTGCCTGTGGGGTGTTCGGCTTGAGTACTTGGGTGACCGTCAACAAAAGAGGCCCCCGGGAGGATGTCCATCCTGAGTACTCGGGTGTCCGCCGATGAACGAGGAATCTCCACGAGATTGTGTTGAGTACTTGGATGTCCCTTAGCGGACGAGGAATCTCCGCAAGAGAGAGTCGATTGTTGGTCCACCGAGTCGGTGTGACCTCCCATAAACGAAGGATCGTGAATACTGGGGTGACCTCCGGCAAAGAAGATCCACCTTGAGAGCTAGGATGGTCGTCTCACGAACAGCCCGTACCATGTCACCTTCCCCCTACCGGCCGAGGCATCCGACGCGAGCGCCCTTGGTTTAGGTGGCTCCATCGACAGCATAGGCAAGCTGCAATTACTCAGTGCCAGTCTTCGAACGCCACAACATAAAGATGTTCGGCGTGAACTGTCTGCGCCTTGATCTTGCAGGGAAGCCGCCGCGATACCTGGTCCAGGTGCTTACCACGGAAGAAGACACTGGTCAGTGGGAGGCAGCTGCTGTGAGAATCTCTGTCCACCTCTGCCAGGCTCTGCGTTCCGATCTCACCCAATATTTCGGTCTTTTGAGCAATCATTGGGCACCTCGCGAGCAGTGTCTCCAGGTCGAGATCGTGAATTTGGAGTGCCTTAAACGTCTGCCCAAATATCAGCCTATCGTGAGAGACCATCTCGTGTGGAAGGCGTATGACCTTATTGAAGAGGATGTCTTGACTTATGATTTTGATAGACTGGAGCCAGAGGGTCTCCATGCCGAAGTCGGTCTTTTTGGTCCAGTTGACGTGATGACCCGGCAATGTGGAGAGGAGGCAACACTAAAACCGTTCATTAAGGTACGCAGAGGAGCCATTGCCAACTGGAGTGTGATAGTCGAGAGTCTCAAGGTCATCTGCGCAAGACACGAGGTGGAGTTTCCGTCGAATTGCTTCCCGCAGAGGAGGATGCTTGGAAGCAGCAGATTGGGACTGGTTAGCGACTCGCAAAGGCGATAAACACATAAGCCATGTTCAAAAACGAATTCGAGAAACGACGTAACCAGCTCTCTTTAGACAAAGAGCTCACTCCGATTCACGATTTGCGTGTAAATCTCTGAGAATCATGGAGAGTGCGAGTTCTTGTTCATGGAACGGTGACATAGACATATCCAACTGCACGCTTGCTGAGTTGGTTTCGCAATGGACGGCCTCTAGTCGGCCTCGTTGGAGGACTAGCTCTGGCTTTTCGTAAGCTGAAAATGTGTGTTCAATCAAAAACACCGACAAAACGCTGGGGTCATAATAGCATAAGAATGGTAGACAAAATTATGTATCGAATTCGGCACCTTTTTGCTGTGGTCTTGCAATGACAAGGGCAAAATTTCGATCAGGTGATTTGCAGACTTAAGCAGCCAGTTCGTGCATCCGCCTTCGATCTTCTGATCCCCTCCTAAAGCCAGCTCATGAATATCTGCCTGTACTACAACAAATCTCATAAACAGCCTACGATCCGTGCCTTTCTCCTCTACTACAGACTCAGAGGCTTTACGTACCTCGGAAAGCTAAAGCTCCATCACTGGAGAGCCTCAGCACGCCCGACCGCCCGCCAGGATAATCTACCACCACTACCTAATGATGCGATGAATGAAGCCACAGCCACAAAGAAACGGAAGAGTGACGAAGCCGCTACTGGTAGCCATTCAGAGCGACCTCGCCTAGAGGTGACGGAAGCGTATGTAAATTCACAAAGGAATGACATTGGCGGTCGTATTCAGAGCCAAGGGGGCTCGATGCACTTGGCCAATACGTACAACACGGGAGGAGGGGACGTCCACTTTAATAGTATGTGCCTGGATGCCTTTAAGCGAAATGACACACTTGACTTGTTCTTAAGCTAATCTTTGGTGCGTGAATTTAGGTCCATACGAAGCCAAAACCACCGCTTGTTTGAGCGACCTACGATCCACTGATCCCCGGGATGACATAGCCAGAATCGAGGCGAGTAAGGACAAGTTGCTCAAGGACTCGTGCGCATGGATTCTCGAGGATCGGGATTTCCTACGCTGGAAGGATAGCAAGGACACTCGGCGACTTTGGATAAAGGGTGGCCCTGGTAAAGGCAAGACCATGATGATGATAGCCCTAGTTGGCGAGTTATCAAGGCAATTAGAGACAACCCCGGGGTCAAGCATTATATCCTACTTCTTCTGTCAGAATACCGATGCGGATTTGAATAACGCAGTCTCCATCCTCAGAGGCTTGATCTACCTCCTGGTTGATCAGGACAGAGCTCTTATCCGACATCTACGAAAGAAATACGATGCTGCTGGAAGAGCATTGTTCGAAGACAAGAATGCGTTCTATGCTTTACAGCATATACTTTCAGATATCCTAGATGACCCGAGTCTTGAGCGCGTTTACTTGATGATAGATGCTCTTGATGAGTGCGAGTCACAGTTATCGGAGCTCTTGGACCTAATCGCTCGCACTTCCAAGTCATCGTCTCGAGTCAAGTGGCTGGTGTCAAGTCGAAACCGAGCTGACATCGAGAAGCAACTGAACCCCGATGGACCCCACTTAATAAGTCTTGAGTTGAATTCCTCTCGGATCTCAGACGCAGTTAATGCCTTTATTAACGTCAAGGTCTCGAAGCTAGCAGAGGACCATGACTACGATAGCGAGATTCATAAGGAAGTCAGCAGCTATCTGCGTAGCAATGCAGGAGAAACCTTTCTCTGGGTCGCTTTAGTTTGTAAACAGCTTGAACGTGTGCAGGTTTGGGATACACAGCAGGTCCTCAAGGAATTCCCGCCTGGACTGGAGCCGCTGTATGCGCGAATGATGAAGAATATCCGGCGTGAGCGTCCCACGACCGTGCAATATTGCTCAAAGATCCTTTCGACGGCTACTATGGTCTATCGCCCTTTGCACTTGAAAGAACTGGCGGTGACTGCTGGCCTCCCGGAACAGCTTTGTCGTAATATACGGTCGGTGGAAAAATTGGTGGATCTCTGCGGCTCATTCCTTACCATTCGAGAAGGAGTGATTTACTTTGTTCATCAATCAGCCAAGGACTACTTTAGCAATGGGAAGGTCTCAGAAATCTTTCCCTCAGGCCAAGCAGAGGAGCATTGCAAGATTACCCGTCGATCTTTGCAAGCCATGTCGACTACATTAAAGAGGGATATCTGCAGCTTACAGAAGCCGGGTGCTCTCCTAGACGAGCTAAGCCGTGTTAATCAAGACCCTCTTGCGCATATTCGGTATGCATGTCGCTATTGGGCAGCACATTGCGATACTGGCAATCTTCAACATAATCAGGTTCTTCTCCGCGATGGTGGAGAGGTCCATGTTTTTCTTCAGGAGCATTTTCTTCACTGGCTTGAAGCTCTCAGCCTAATGGGGAATATATTTGACGGGGCTGGAATGATGAGAAGTTTGGAAATCTTACTTACTGTAAGTAACGATACAGTGCTGTAGTCATATCAGCTAACATGACCATATATAAGCCGAACGCAGATTCGACTCTGCCAGGGATAGTTTATGATGCAAAACGCTTTATTCTTCGTTTTGGATCAATAATTGAAAAGTCTCCTCTACAGACATATTGTGCTGCTCTCGCATTCAGTCCACGGAAGAGCGAAATTAGGCGACACTTCTGGAATCAAAAAGATCCACGGATCAAAAGTGTCCTGCATGTAGAGGAAAACTGGAATTCGTTGCACTGTACGCTCGAGGGCCATTCAGATTCGGTCTACTCGGTCGCCTTCTCGCCGGACGGCAAGCTGGTCGCGTCAGGCTCGGACGACCAGACGGTCCGGTTCTGGGACACGGCCACGGGGGCGCCGCACGGTGAGCCGCTCGAGGGCCATTCAGGTCCGGTCAGCTCGGTCGCCTTCTCGCTGGATGGCAAGCTGGTCGTGTCAGGCTCGGGCGACCAGACGGTCCGGCTCTGGGACACGGCCACGGGGGCGCCGCACGGTGAGCCGCTCGAGGGCCATTCAGGTTGGGTCGTGTCGGTCGCCTTCTCGCCGGATGGCAAGCTGGTCGCATCAGGCTCGGGCGA